>OKMY01000546.1_pt1 | contig 9061 bp, 5 predicted proteins | sample 1614131 | NCBI WGS metagenome assembly OKMY01 (sample SAMN04436908, study PRJEB24849) | human gut metagenome | biome: human gut; feature: NICU; material: stool | host: Homo sapiens | place: USA: Saint Louis, MO | collected 2012-04-20 | reverse complement strand
ACCCGCCCTGCACGACCTGTAGCCCGGACAAGGTGCGCAGCACCGCCTCCGGGGAGGTCCCTGTCTAAGGGTCAGCAGTTGCGACGTCAATCTTAGTCTGCTTCAGCCTGCTGCTCATGTATCAAATTCAATAACGGATACGGTTGCCCCAGATCGTCCGTCTCAGAACGCCCTGTCACGTTAAAACCCATCCTCTGATAAAACCCGACCGCTTGTTCATTCTGCTCATTCACATTCGTCGTCAGCTTTGGCGTTAACGACAGGGCATGCTCAATCAGCAATTTCCCCACGCCGCAGCCGCGGACATCCGGATCGACGAACAGCGCATCCATATGCTCTCCGGTAAGCAGCATAAAGGCGATCGGCTGGTCCTGGGTGTTAGCCGCCACCCACAGCGGAGCCTCCGGTAAAAATGCGCGTACCATCTCCTCCAGCTCCTTTCGATACGCTTTTGACAGAAAATCGTGCGTGGCGTCGACCGACCGACACCATATCGCAATCAGTTTATCCCCTTCATCTGGCCGGGAACGGCGGATGCTAATAACCATAGTTTCTCCTTTTCTTCATTCTTATATTCTAACTCAATGCGCGCCGTGAAATTTTCTCACCGTGAACATGCAGACTCGACATTCACCCGATTCCTGGTTATCTTCAGCTATCTGGATGTCTAAACGTTTATACGTATGCTATGAGGTAATACAGTTATGCCAATTCGGGTGCAGGACGAGCTACCAGCCGTCAGTTTCTTGCGCAATGAAAACGTCTTTGTGATGACGACAACACGTGCAACGACTCAGGAAATTCGCCCCCTGAAGGTGTTAATCCTCAACCTGATGCCGAAGAAAATCGAGACGGAAAATCAGTTCCTGCGTCTGCTGTCGAACTCTCCGCTGCAGGTGGACATCCAGTTGTTGCGTATTGATGCGCGTGAGTCGCGTAATACGCCGGCGGAGCATCTGAATAACTTTTACTGCAATTTCGATGAGATCTGCGATCAGAATTTTGATGGCCTGATTGTCACCGGTGCCCCCTTAGGCCTGGTTGAGTTTAACGATGTTGCTTACTGGCCACAGATCAAACAGGTGCTGGAGTGGGCGAAGGATCACGTCACCTCCACGTTGTTCGTCTGTTGGGCGGTTCAGGCCGCGCTGAATATTCTGTACGGCATTCCGAAGCAGACCCGCGCCGAAAAGATTTCTGGCGTTTATGAACACCATATTCTGCATCCACACGCCTTACTGACCCGCGGTTTCGACGACTCTTTCCTGGCCCCGCACTCACGCTATGCTGATTTTCCGGCGGGACTTATCCGCGACTACACCGATCTCGAGATCCTCGCGGAGACGGAAGAGGGCGATGCGTATTTGTTTGCCAGCAAAGATAAGCGCATCGCCTTTGTTACCGGCCACCCGGAGTACGATGCCAATACCCTGGCAAGCGAATATTTCCGCGATGTGGAAGCCGGTTTGAATCCAGAGGTTCCTTACAACTATTTTCCGCAAAACGACCCGCAGAACAAACCGCGCGCCACCTGGCGGAGCCACGGCAATCTGCTGTTTGCTAACTGGCTTAACTATTATGTCTACCAGATTACACCATACGATCTGCGCCATATGAATCCTACACTGGAGTAATACTCTACACGAAACGATCCTAAAGCGTTTCAGCACTTTGCCTCTGGCACCTTCGGGTGCCTTTTTTATTTCCGAAATTCACTTCATGCTCGATGATAACTTTAATTCCATTGTTATCAATATGTTAAGTCTGTTTTAAAATTAAAATGGAAATTGTTTTTGATTTTGGAAATTAATTGAGTAGTCTTAATTGTGCTGAGCGAAAACTACACAACGATCTCTCGCTCGCTTCCAGCGGATCAACCAAGAGGAACAGCACAATGACGCAGCAGGCGACAATCACCGATGAACTGGCCTTTAGTCAGCCCTATGGCGAGCAGGAGAAGCAGATCTTAACGCCTGAGGCGGTAGAATTTCTGACGGAACTGGTGAGCCGCTTTGCGCCGGCGCGTAATAAGCTACTGGCCGCGCGTCAGCAGCAGCAGCAGGCCATTGATCAAGGTGTACTTCCTGACTTTATTTCGGAAACCGCTTCCATTAGAAATGGAAACTGGACCATCCGCGGTATCCCGGCGGATTTGCAGGATCGCCGTGTTGAAATCACCGGTCCCGTTGAACGCAAAATGGTCATTAACGCGATGAATGCCAACGTCAAAGTCTTTATGGCGGACTTTGAGGATTCGCTGGCGCCTGACTGGCGTAAAGTCATTGATGGCCAAATTAACCTGCGTGATGCCGTGAACGGGACTATTAGCTACACCAACGAGGCCGGCAAAATCTACCAGCTGCAGCCCAATCCCGCTGTGCTGGTATGCCGTGTGCGCGGCCTGCACCTGCCGGAAAAGCACGTCACCTGGCGTAATGAGGCCATCCCCGGCAGTCTGTTCGATTTTGTGCTCTATTTTTTTCATAACTACCAGGCGCTGCTGGCGAAGGGGAGCGGTCCCTACTTCTATCTGCCAAAAACCCAGGCCTGGCAGGAGGCGGCATGGTGGAACGATGTCTTTAGCTTTACGGAAGATCGCTTTGACCTGCCGCGCGGCACCATCAAGGCCACGCTGCTGATTGAGACGCTGCCAGCGGTGTTCCAGATGGATGAGATCCTGCATGCGCTGCGCGACCATATTGTTGGCCTGAACTGTGGCCGTTGGGACTACATCTTCAGCTATATCAAAACGCTGAAAAACCATCCGGACCGCGTGTTGCCTGACCGTCAGGTGGTGACGATGGATAAACCGTTCCTCAGCGCCTACTCACGGTTGTTGATTAAGACCTGCCACAAACGCGGTGCGTTTGCGATGGGCGGCATGGCGGCGTTTATCCCGAGCAAAGATGCCGAACGTAACCGTCAGGTGCTGAGCAAAGTCACCGCCGATAAAGAGCTGGAGGCGAACAATGGTCACGATGGCACCTGGATTGCCCACCCGGGGCTGGCGGATACCGCTATGGCGGTGTTTAACCGCGTACTGGGCGATAAGCCGAATCAGCTCTCGGTCACCCGGAGCGCGGATGCGCCAATTACCGCCGAACAGCTGCTGGCCCCCTGCGAGGGCGAGCGCACGGAAGCCGGGATGCGCGCCAACATTCGCGTGGCGGTGCAGTACATCGAAGCCTGGATCTCCGGCAACGGTTGCGTCCCGATTTATGGCCTGATGGAAGACGCCGCGACGGCCGAGATCTCGCGCACCTCTATCTGGCAGTGGATCCATCATCAGAAAACCCTGAACGACGGCACCCCGGTCACGAAGGCGCTGTTCCGCCAGTGGCTGGCGGAAGAGCTGATGGTGATTCAGGAGGAGCTGGGAGAGCACCGTTTCAGCCACGGCCGCTTTGACGATGCGGCGCGACTGATGGAGCAGATCACCACCTCCGACGAGCTAATTGATTTTCTGACATTACCGGGCTACCGCCTGCTGGCCTGATCGCCAGATGGTGTGGTTCGCCATTTAGTCCTTCACCAATGCGCCTGGGGAGCCAGGAAATTATATGGAGCATCTGCACATGAAAACCCGTACCCAACAAATCGAAGAATTAAATAAAGAGTGGACGAACCCGCGCTGGGAAGGCATTACCCGCCCGTACAGCGCGGAAGAGGTGGTGAAGTTACGCGGCTCGGTGAATCCGGAATGCACGCTGGCGCAGCTTGGCGCGGCGAAAATGTGGCGTCTGCTGCACGGTGAGGCGAAAAAAGGGTACGTCAACAGTCTCGGCGCGCTGACCGGCGGCCAGGCTTTGCAGCAGGCGAAGGCGGGTATCGAAGCCATTTATCTCTCCGGCTGGCAGGTGGCGGCGGATGCTAACCTGGCGTCCAGCATGTATCCGGATCAATCGCTGTATCCGGCCAACTCGGTACCGGCGGTGGTGGATCGGATCAACAACACTTTCCGTCGTGCCGATCAGATCCAGTGGTCGGTCGGGATTGAACCGAACGATCCGCGTTATATCGACTACTTCCTGCCGATCGTGGCGGATGCGGAGGCCGGTTTTGGCGGCGTCCTTAACGCCTTTGAGCTGATGAAATCGATGATTGAAGCCGGTGCAGCGGCGGTTCATTTCGAAGATCAGCTGGCGTCAGTGAAGAAGTGCGGTCATATGGGCGGTAAAGTGCTGGTCCCGACCCAGGAGGCGATTCAGAAGCTGGTGGCGGCGCGTCTGGCAGCCGACGTGATGGGGGTCCCGACGCTGGTGATCGCCCGTACCGATGCCGATGCGGCCGATTTAATTACCTCTGACTGCGATCCGTACGATCGTGAGTTTATTACCGGGGATCGCACCAGCGAAGGGTTCTTCCGCACCCACGCCGGGATCGAGCAGGCGATCAGTCGCGGGCTGGCTTATGCGCCGTATGCGGATCTGGTGTGGTGCGAAACGTCGAAACCGGATCTTGAGCAGGCGCGCCGCTTTGCTGAGGCTATCCATGCGCGTTTCCCTGGCAAACTGCTGGCCTATAACTGCTCGCCGTCGTTTAACTGGAAGAAAAATCTCGATGATAAAACCATCGCCAGCTTCCAGCAGCAGCTGTCGGACATGGGATACAAATACCAGTTTATTACCCTCGCCGGGATCCACAGCATGTGGTTCAACATGTTCGACCTCGCCCATGCCTACGCTCAGGGTGAGGGGATGCGCCACTATGTTGAGAAAGTGCAGCAGCCGGAATTCGCTGCCGCGCCGGAAGGCTATAGCTTCGTCTCGCACCAGCAGGAGGTGGGCACTGGCTACTTCGACAAAGTCACTACCATTATCCAGGGCGGCGCCTCATCGGTGACGGCGCTGACCGGCTCGACCGAAGAAGATCAGTTTTGAGCCATGCCCGGCGGCGCGACGCTGGCCGGGCCTGGGAAGGGATGCAGGCCGGATAAGCGAGCGCGCCATCCGGCATGACGTGGTGCCGGATGGGGGAAAGCGATGACGCGTGGCCTGGAACTACTGATTGCCCAAACCATTTTACAGGGATTCGACGCCCAGTACGGGCGTTTCCTGGAGGTGACCTCCGGCGCGCAGCAGCGCTTTGAACAGGCTGACTGGCACGCCGTACAGCAGGCGATGAAGCAGCGTATCCATCTCTACGATCACCACGTTGGCCTGGTGGTAGAGCAGCTGCGCTGCATTACCGAAGGGAAAAGTACCGACGTCGATTTTCTTTTGCGGGTGAAACAGCAGTACACCCAACTGTTGCCGGATTACCCTCGCTTTGAAATTGCCGAGAGCTTTTTCAATTCGGTCTACTGCCGACTGTTTGACCACCGCTCGCTGACCCCCGAGCGGCTCTTTATTTTCAGTTCGCAGCCCGAGCGTCCCTTTCGCACCCTACCGCGACCGCTGGCGAAAGATTTCTTTCCGGAACGCGGCTGGTCGCACCTGCTGGGCAAAGTACTGTCCGATTTGCCGCTGCGGCTGCCGTGGCAGAACAAAGCGCGGGACATCGGCTATATCATTGCCAGTCTGCAGGAGGCGCTGGGGGAGGAACTGCTCGCCACCTGTCATCTGCAGGTCGCCAATGAACTGTTCTACCGGAATAAAGCCGCCTGGCTGGTGGGCAAACTGGTCATGCCGATGGCGACGCTGCCTTTTTTGCTGCCGATCCACCGCAGCGATGAGGGTGAGCTGTTTGTTGACACCTGCCTGACCACCCATGCCGAAGCAAGCATCGTTTTTGGCTTCGCGCGTTCCTATTTTATGGTTTATGCGCCGTTGCCCGGCGCTCTGGTGGAATGGCTGCGTGAGATCCTGCCGGGCAAAACGACGGCCGAGCTGTACATGGCGATTGGCTGTCAGAAGCACGCCAAAACCGAAAGCTATCGCGAATATTTACACTACATTACTCGCTGCGATGAGCAGTTTATTGAAGCGCCGGGCATTCGCGGGATGGTGATGCTGGTGTTTACCCTGCCGGGGTTTGACCGGGTGTTTAAGGTGATCAAAGACCGCTTCGCGCCGCAGAAAGAGGTGACCGCCGCCCACGTGCGCGCCTGCTATCAGCTGGTAAAGGAACACGACCGCGTCGGGCGGATGGCGGATACCCAGGAGTTTGAAAATTTCGTGCTGGATAAACGGCAAATCGCGCCGGGGCTGCTGGCGCTGTTGCAGGCGGAAGCGGGGAACAAACTTACCGATCTCGGCGACCGCATCGTCATCAGTCATCTCTATATTGAACGGCGAATGGTGCCGCTCAACCTGTGGCTGGAGCAGGTTAACGGCCAGGCATTGCGTGATGCGGTAGAAGAGTATGGTAATGCTATCCGCCAGCTGGCCGCCGCCAACATCTTTCCCGGCGATATGCTGTTTAAAAACTTCGGCGTCACCCGCCACGGCCGGGTGGTGTTCTACGACTATGACGAAATTTGCTATATGACAGAGGTAAATTTCCGCCAGATCCCGCCGCCGCGCTATCCGGAAGATGAGCTGGCCAGCGAGCCGTGGTACAGCGTTTCGCCGGGGGATGTGTTTCCGGAGGAGTTCCGCCACTGGCTGTGCGCCGACCCGCGCGTTGGGCCGCTGTTTGAGGAGATGCATGCCGACCTGCTGCGCGCGGACTACTGGCGCGAGCTGCAGACGCGGATTAAAAACGGCCATGTGGAAGATGTTTACGCCTACCGGCGCAAGCAGCGTTTTAGCGTGCGCTATGGCGCTGACAGTAGGCCGGATAAGGTGTTTACGCCGCCATCCGGCAGGGTGCGCCGATCTGCCTGATGGCGCTACGCTTATCAGGCCTACTTAAAATGCCCCTGTGGGGCATTTTTTTATTTAACCCCGCCATACGCCAGCGTCACTTCCTTCGCCGCTTTGATCACCAGCGCGCCCAGCTCGGTCACCCGGTCATCGGTCATGCGTGAAATCGGCCCGGAGATGGAGATTGCCGCGAACGGTTCGCGATGTTCATCATAAATGCAGGCGGCGACGCAGCGCAGGCCGAGCGCGTGCTCCTCGTCATCGAAAGAGTAGCCCCGCTTGCGGGTCTGCGCTAAATCTTCCTTCAGATGCAGCGGCGAGACCAGCGTGGCATGCGTATAGGCATGCAGCCCTTTACGGTGCAGCAGGCTGGTGACCTGCTCTTCGCTTAATTGCGAGAGAAACGCCTTCCCGGCGCCGGAGGCGTGCATCGGCAGCTTACCGCCGATCGGCGCCGACATACGCATCAGCTGGGTGCACTGCACCTGGTCGATAATGATCGCCTGGTGGTCGCTCTGGTCAAGCACCGCCAGATTCACCGTTTCACCGGAATCTTCCATCAGCTGGCGCAGGATCGGGTGGACAATCGCCAGCAGATTGCGGCTTTGCAGAAAGCTGCTGCCCACCACGAAGGCATGCGCCCCGACGGCCCAGTGGCCCAGCTCGCCGACCTGGCGGACGAAACCCAGCTGCTGCATGGTGGTCAGCAGGCGGTGGGTGGTGGAGTTGGGCAGACCCGCCTGCTGCGCCAGCTCGGTCAGCGCGACGCTGCTGTGAGACTCGGCAATCCATTCGAGCAATTTCAGGCCGCGGGTCAGCGACTGAACCTGACCGCCAGCCTGCTGGGCGGTGGCAGCCGCGGGTTTTCTGCCGCGTTTCGCGGGAACGGGGGTAGTGGCCATCGCGGACTCCTTTTTCTGTATCGTGGAAATGATTTTCGTTTTATTTGGCGATAATGCAATCACAACCGGACTCATCGGAGGAGTGAAGCTGAACATGTCTCATATTGCCTGTTGTTGTCTTTTCCGCTCCGGTGGTTTATGCCAGTATGGTTTGTTGGCTATTTGGCCTGAGTTGAGCGTTGTCGGGAGCAAGTGTGAGCAGCAAAGTTGAGCAACTGCATCAGCAGTTAAAAGAACGTATTCTGGTTCTGGATGGGGGCATGGGCACCATGATCCAGGGCTATCGTCTGAGTGAGCAGGACTTTCGCGGTGAGCGCTTTGCTGACTGGCCGTGCGACCTGAAAGGCAACAACGACCTGCTGGTGCTCAGCAAGCCCGAGGTGATCCGCGAGATCCACGACGCCTACTTCGAGGCCGGTGCGGATATCATTGAGACCAACACCTTTAACTCGACGACCATCGCGATGGCGGATTACCAGATGGAATCCCTGTCGGCCGAGATCAACTTTGCCGCGGCGAAGCTGGCCCGCGCCAGCGCCGACGCCTGGACGGCCCGCACGCCGGAAAAACCGCGCTACGTCGCGGGCGTGCTTGGCCCGACCAACCGTACCGCCTCTATTTCGCCTGATGTGAACGATCCGGCGTTCCGTAATATTACCTTTGACCAGCTGGTGGCCGCCTATCGCGAATCCACCCGGGCGCTGGTGGAAGGTGGCGTGGATCTGATCCTGATTGAAACGGTATTTGATACTCTGAACGCCAAAGCGGCCATCTATGCGGTGAAAGAGGAGCTGGAGGCGCTGGGCGTTGACCTGCCGCTGATGATCTCCGGCACCATCACCGATGCGTCCGGCCGCACGCTTTCCGGACAGACCACCGAAGCCTTTTATAACTCGCTGCGTCACGCCGAAGCCTTATCGTTTGGTCTGAACTGCGCCCTCGGGCCGGACGAACTGCGGCAGTATGTCCAGGAGCTGTCGCGCATCGCCGAATGCTACGTCACGGCGCACCCGAACGCCGGTCTGCCCAACGCCTTCGGTGAATACGATCTGGATGCCGACACCATGGCGACGCAAATTCGCGAATGGGCGGAAGCCGGTTTCCTCAATATCGTCGGCGGCTGCTGCGGTACGACCCCGGAGCATATTGCCGCTATGAGCCGGGCGGTGGCCGGTTTACCGCCGCGCCAGTTGCCGGAACTGCCGGTGGCCTGCCGCCTCGCCGGCCTGGAGCCGCTGAACATCGGCGACGACAGCCTGTTCGTTAACGTCGGCGAACGTACCAACGTCACCGGCTCGGCGAAATTTAAGCGCTTGATCAAAGAAGAGAAGTACAGCGAAGCGCTGGACGTTGCCCGTCAGCAGGTCGAAAGCGGCGCGCAGATTATCGATATCAACATGGATGAGGGGATGC
>OKMY01000542.1_pt1 | contig 9174 bp, 6 predicted proteins | sample 1614131 | NCBI WGS metagenome assembly OKMY01 (sample SAMN04436908, study PRJEB24849) | human gut metagenome | biome: human gut; feature: NICU; material: stool | host: Homo sapiens | place: USA: Saint Louis, MO | collected 2012-04-20 | reverse complement strand
AGACTATCATACAACACTCCGCGCTCATATAAAAGCTGTGCGCGTTCGTCATCGGATAAAGCCCGACTGGCAAGAATTTGTTCCATGCGTGCCAGAATCACTTCTTGCTGTAAAGTCGGTTGCAATGGTACTGCGAGGACGGCGTCCTTACGCCAGGCGGTGCTACTGCATCCTGCCAGCGTGAGAGCTGTCGCCACGAAACACCAGCGCAAAAAAGGCTTCATTTCCCACTCCCGAAGACAACGATTGGATGAACGTCCTGTTCCCCGGCTGCAAACGAGGCGTCCTGCCCGTAAAACGCCCTCCGCAAAAGCGGAGGGCTAACGGCAACCTTACTCGCCCTGCTCGGCGACCGGAGCTTCCGGCGCTGCGGCAGACGGAGTCTGTTCAGTTGCTTCTTTGATGCTCAGACGAACACGGCCCTGGCGGTCAACTTCCAGAACCTTAACCGGCACTTCCTGACCCATCTGCAGGTAGTCAGTCACTTTCTCAACGCGCTTATCAGCGATCTGCGAGATGTGAACCAGACCTTCTTTACCGCCGCCGATGGCAACGAACGCGCCAAAGTCAACGATACGGGTCACTTTACCATTGTAGATGCGGCCAACTTCGATCTCAGCGGTGATCTCTTCGATACGACGGATAGCATGCTGTGCTTTATCGCCGTCGGTCGCTGCGATCTTCACGGTACCGTCATCTTCGATTTCGATGGTGGTGCCGGTTTCTTCGGTCAGGGCACGGATAACAGAACCGCCTTTACCGATAACGTCTTTGATCTTGTCCGGGTTGATCTTGATGGTGTGGATACGCGGTGCGAATTCAGAGATATCGCCGCGCGGCGCGTTAATCGCCTGCTCCATCACGCCCAGGATGTGCAGACGCGCACCTTTAGCCTGGTTCAGAGCAACCTGCATGATTTCTTTGGTGATACCTTCAATTTTGATATCCATCTGCAGCGCAGAGATACCGTCGCGGGAACCCGCAACTTTGAAGTCCATATCGCCAAGGTGGTCTTCGTCACCCAGGATGTCAGACAGAACGACGAAGTTGTCGCCTTCTTTCACCAGACCCATTGCGATACCCGCAACGGCGGCTTTCACCGGCACACCCGCATCCATCAGCGCCAGAGAGGCGCCACAGACGGAGGCCATGGAAGAAGAACCGTTGGATTCGGTGATTTCAGACACCACGCGAACGGTGTACGGGAATTCGTCGATAGTCGGCATCACGGCCAATACGCCGCGCTTAGCCAGACGACCGTGACCGATTTCACGACGCTTCGGAGAACCCACCATGCCAGTTTCGCCTACGGAGTACGGAGGGAAGTTGTAGTGGAACAGGAAGGAGTCGGTGCGCTCGCCCATCAGTTCGTCGATGTTCTGCGCGTCGCGTGCGGTACCCAGAGTCGCGGTAACCAGCGCCTGCGTTTCGCCACGGGTGAACAGTGCGGAACCATGAGTACGCGGCAGTACGCCGGTACGAACGTCCAGACCACGGATCATGTCTTTTTCGCGGCCATCGATACGCGGCTCGCCTGCCAGTACGCGGCTACGAACCACGTTTTTCTCGATGGCGTGCAGGATTTCACCCAGCTCGTTAGCGTCCAGGGTTTCATCTTCTGCTACCAGCGTGGCGATGGTTTCAGATTTGATCACGTCAACCTGAGCGTAACGCTCTTGTTTGTCGGTGATACGGTAAGCATCGCTCAGGCGGGATTCAGCCAGCGCAGCCACGCGCGCGTTCAGCGCTTCGTTGACGGCTTCCGGCTGCCAGTCCCAACGCGGTTTACCGGCTTCTTTCACCAGGTCGTTGATGTTCTGAATAACAATCTGCTGCTGCTCGTGGCCGAAGACCACCGCGCCCAGCATCTGGTCTTCGCTCAGCAGTTCAGCCTCGGATTCAACCATCAGCACGGCCGCTTCAGTACCGGCAACCACCAGATCCAGTTTGCTGGACTTCAGTTCTTCCTGGGTTGGGTTCAGTACGTACTGGTCGTTGATGTAACCCACGCGCGCGGCGCCGATTGGGCCATTGAACGGAATACCAGACAGGGACAGCGCAGCGGAAGCGCCGATCATCGCGACGATATCCGGGTTAACCTGCGGGTTAACGGAAACGACGGTGGCGATAACCTGAACTTCGTTAACGAAGCCTTCCGGGAACAGCGGGCGAACCGGGCGGTCAATCAGACGCGCGATCAGGGTTTCGCCTTCGCTTGGACGGCCTTCACGACGGAAGAAACCACCCGGGATTTTACCGGCAGCGTAAGTACGCTCCTGGTAGTTAACAGTCAGCGGGAAAAAGTCCTGGCCTGGCTTCGCTTTTTTCTGACCCACAACGGTCACGAATACCGCGGTGTCATCCATGCTAACCATCACAGCGGCCGTTGCCTGGCGCGCCATCATGCCGGTTTCCAGGGTTACGGTATGCTGGCCGTACTGGAATTTACGAACGATCGGATTAAGCAAAATTCTATCCTTTTTATCTATAAATCACGCCATATCAAAGATATAGCGTCTATTGACCCGATCCTCTGCATCCTCGCGACTAATGACAACCTTTACCCGCCCCTGCGGATGAAGCCTCTCATTAGCCGCGCGAACCTCTGCATGAAGATCATTACTAGCAACAATACATGAGTTTTGAATGAATTGCTGCCGCCCGGTCGAAAAAAGGGGCCGTCAGGCCCCTTTTTCTGAAACTCGCAGAATTAGCGACGCAGACCCAGACGCTCGATCAGCGCAGCGTAACGTGCAACATCTTTACGTTTCAGGTAGTCGAGCAGTTTACGACGCTGAGAAACCATGCGCAGCAGACCACGACGGCTGTGGTGATCTTTTTTGTGCTCTGCAAAGTGGCCCTGCAGGTGGTTGATCTGTGCAGTCAGCAGTGCAACCTGAACTTCGGTAGAACCGCTGTCGTTTTCGCCACGACCAAACTCAGAAACGATTTTTGCTTTAGCTTCAACGCTTAGAGACATTTTAGAACTCCAAAAATTAAAAGAAAGAAAGGGTGCCGATCTCTAATTCAGCGACCCCTGATGCAACGCCCGAAAATGTTAAAACACTTTAGCGGACGTTAAGCGGCGATATTCTACTCGTAGCAGGCTTTTATCGCAAGAAAAGCGCTTACGCCGGGTATTCCACCACCAGACGACGCGGCGCCACGCGGCCTTCATCGTCAATTTCGCCCATGCCGAGAAACTTGCCGGATTCGTTTTCCATCACCCGCACCAGCCCGTTAAGCGGCGCGCCTGACTGACGAACCGGGTTACCGTTTTTAAAGTAAACCGCGGAGGTCTCCGGAATCGCCACCAGCGGATAGTCCGATGCCGGGCTGTCCATCGGCATCAGCAGCGGATCAAGCAGCTGCGCGGCAGGAATATCCTGCGCTGCCGCCTGATCGACCAGCGCCTGCAGCTGCTCGAGGGTCACCATCCGCTCAACCGGGTATTTGCTCACCGCCAGGCGACGCAGGAAAATCACGTGCGCGCCGCAGCCGAGCTTTTCACCTAAATCATCGATAATCGTCCGGATGTAGGTGCCTTTCGAGCAGTGGATCTCCAGCTCCAGTTCATCGCCTTCATGGCGAATAAACAGCAGCTCATAGACCGTAATCGGCCGGGCTTCACGCGGGACCTCAATGCCCTGACGAGCATACTCGTACAGCTTCTTGCCCTGATACTTCAGCGCCGAGTACATCGACGGTACCTGCTGCGTCTCGCCGCGGAAACTATCCAGCGCCGCCGCCAGCTGCTCGTCGCTAAAGGTTAGCGGACGCTCTTCCACCACCTGACCGTCGGCATCGGAGGTATCCGTGCGCTGGCCCAGTTTGGCGATCACGCGATAACGCTTATCGGAGTCCAGCAGATACTGGGAAAACTTGGTCGCTTCGCCAAGACACACTGGCAGCATACCGGTCGCCAGCGGATCCAGCGCGCCGGTGTGGCCAGCGCGGTTGGCGTTATAAATACGCTTTACTTTCTGCAGCACATCGTTGCTGGAAGCGCCCTGAGGCTTGTCCAGCAACAATACGCCGTGCACGTCGCGGCCGCGACGACGAGGACGACTCATCAGTCCTCCTTGCTGTCGTCCGGGTTCACACGACGTTCATCGTCGTGTTTCACCACGCTGGTGACCAGGTTGGACATACGCATCCCTTCCACCAGCGAGTTGTCGTAGAAGAAAGTCAGTTCCGGCACGATACGCAGACGCATCGCTTTACCCAGCAGGGAGCGGATAAAACCAGAAGCTTCCTGCAGCGCTTTGATGCCCGCTTTCACCGCGGCTTCATCTTTGTCGTTGAGGAAGGTGACATACACCTTGGCATAGGCCAGGTCACGGGACATTTCCACACCGGAAACGGTGGTCATCATACCCAGACGCGGATCTTTGATTTCACGTTGCAGGATGATGGCAATCTCTTTTTGCATCTCCTGGGCCACACGCTGCGGGCGACCAAATTCTTTCGCCATAATAAGTTCTCCAGAATAAAGACAAAAAAGGGGCCAAAAGCCCCTTTTTAAAATGATTGCCGGGTGGCGCTTCGCTTCCCCGGCTGCTTAGCCATCAAATGATTAATCGATGCTACGCTGGATTTCGATGATTTCGAACACTTCGATCATATCGCCAACGCGAACGTCGTTGTAGTTCTTCACACCGATACCACATTCCATGCCGTTACGGACTTCGTTAACGTCATCTTTGAAGCGGCGCAGGGATTCCAGCTCGCCTTCATAGATAACCACGTTGTCGCGCAGGACGCGGATTGGGTTGTGACGTTTGATCGTCCCTTCGGTAACCATACAGCCCGCGATGGCGCCGAATTTCGGCGATTTGAACACATCACGCACTTCAGCCAGACCGATGATCTGCTGTTTCAGTTCCGGAGACAGCATGCCGCTCATCGCCGCTTTCACTTCGTCGATCAGGTTATAGATGACGGAGTAATAACGCAGATCCAGGCTTTCCGCTTCGATAACTTTACGCGCAGAGGCATCGGCACGAACGTTGAAGCCAACCAGAATCGCGTTGGATGCTGCTGCCAGGGTCGCGTCGGTTTCGGTGATACCACCTACGCCGGAACCGATGATCTTCACTTTCACTTCGTCGGTAGACAGTTTCAGTAAGGAATCGGAAATCGCTTCGACAGAACCCTGTACGTCCGCTTTCAGCACGATGTTCACTTCGTGAACTTCGCCTTCGGTCATGTTAGCGAACATGTTTTCCAGCTTAGATTTCTGCTGACGCGCGAGCTTAACTTCACGGAATTTGCCCTGACGATACAGTGCCACTTCACGCGCTTTTTTCTCGTCACGAACCACAGTCACTTCATCACCCGCAGCCGGCACACCGGACAGACCGAGGATTTCCACCGGAATGGACGGACCCGCTTCCAGCACTTCGCGACCCAGTTCGTCACGCATCGCACGCACGCGGCCATATTCAAAGCCACACAGGACAATATCGCCCTTATGCAGAGTACCTTCGCGAACCAGAACGGTAGCCACCGGGCCACGACCTTTATCGAGGAAGGACTCGATGACCGCGCCGCTCGCCATACCGTTACGTACAGCTTTCAGTTCGAGAACTTCAGCCTGCAGCAGAATCGCGTCCAGCAGGTCGTCGATGCCGGTACCGGCTTTCGCGGAAACGTGGACGAACTGGCTCTCGCCGCCCCACTCTTCCGGCAGGATGCCGTACTGGGACAGTTCATTCTTCACGCGATCCGGATCAGCTTCTGGCTTATCGATTTTGTTCACCGCAACCACCACCGGTACCTGCGCCGCTTTAGCGTGCTGGATAGCTTCGATGGTCTGCGGCATCACGCCGTCGTCTGCCGCCACCACCAGAACCACGATATCCGTCGCCTGCGCGCCACGAGCACGCATGGAGGTAAACGCGGCGTGGCCCGGGGTGTCCAGGAAGGTGATCATGCCGTTGTCGGTTTCTACGTGGTAAGCACCGATGTGCTGGGTAATACCACCCGCTTCGCCGGAGGCAACCTTAGTAGAACGAATATAGTCCAGCAGCGAGGTTTTACCGTGGTCAACGTGACCCATGATGGTCACGACCGGTGCGCGCGGTTCAGCCGCAGCGCCGGTGTCACGGTCGCTCATTACCGCTTCTTCCAGTTCGTTTTCACGACGCAGGATAACTTTGTGGCCCATCTCTTCGGCAACCAGCTGCGCGGTTTCCTGGTCGATGACCTGGTTAATGGTCGCCATGGCGCCCAGTTTCATCATCGCTTTGATGACCTGAGAACCTTTCACCGCCATCTTGTTAGCCAGTTCACCAACGGTGATGGTTTCGCCGATGATAACGTCACGGTTAACGGCCTGCACCGGCTTCTGGAAGCCCTGCTGCAGAGCGGAACCTTTACGGTGCTTACCGCCTTTACCGCCGCGAACGGCCGCACGGGCTTCTTCACGATCAGCTTTAGATTCAGCGTGTTTGTTGCCTTTCTTCGCCGGACGCGCCGCTTTGCTGCTACGGCTACGGCCGCGACCGCCTTCAACTTCACGATCGTTATCATCTTCAGCCTGACGAGCATGCTGTGAAGTAGTGACGTGATAGTCGCTGCTATCTTCCGGGCTGTCTGAGGTTTCAGACCAATTTTTTTCGTTTTCTTCTGCCATACGGCGTGCTTCTTCCGCTACACGGCGCGCTTCTTCTTCAAGTTTGCGGCGTGCTTCTTCTTCCGATTTGCGCTTCAGTTCCGCGGCTTCGTTCTCACGGCGGATCTTTTCAGCCTGGGCGGTTTTGGTCATTTCGTCGGTATGTTGATTGCTCACTTTGTCTTTTTCCGCAGCTTCACGTTTCGCTTTATCAGCGACTTCACGTTTAGCTTGTTCTGCGGCCTCACGTTCAGCTTTTAATTGCGCCTCGCGTTTCGCTGCTTCTTCAGCTTCACGACGGGCCTGCTCTTCCGCTTCACGCTGCGCCTGCTCTTCCGCGGCCAGACGTTCAGCCTCTTGCGGATCGCGTTTCACAAAGGTGCGTTTCTTGCGGACTTCGATTTGTACCGATTTACTCTTTCCACCGGTACCTGGAATATTCAACGTGCTGCGTGTTTTACGCTGCAACGTCAGCTTGTCGGGCGCCGAGCCGTGTTCACGGTTCAGGTGCGTCAACAAAGTTTGTTTCTCTTGCGCGGTCACAGAATCATCAGCCGATTTGCGGATGCCTGCGTCAGCAAATTGCTGTATCAGGCGATCCACAGAGGTCTGAATCTCTGAGGCCAGCGCTTTAATAGTCACATCTGTCATGCTGTTCCTTCCTGCTACAGTTTATTACGCTTCGTCGCCGAACCAACAAATGTTGCGAGCGGCCATGATGAGCTCGCCAGCTTTCTCGTCGGTCATCCCTTCGATATCAGCCAGGTCATCAACGCCCTGCTCGGCGAGATCTTCCAGCGTACAAACACCACGGGCAGCCAGTTTGAATGCCAGGGCACGATCCAGACCTTCCAGATTCAACAGATCATCGGCAGGTTTGTTATCTCCCAGGCTTTCTTCCTGAGCCAGCGCCAGCGTAGTCAGTGCGTTTTTCGCACGCTCACGAAGTGCTTCAACGGTGGCTTCATCCAGACCGTCGATTTCCAGCAGTTCTTTCATCGGCACATAGGCCAGCTCTTCCAGCGAGGAGAAGCCTTCTTCAACCAGCACTGTCGCGAAATCTTCATCAATATCGAGATATTTGGTGAAGGTATCGATAGCGGCATGCGCTTCCGCCTGGTGCTTAGCCTGCAGGTCGTCAACGGTCATCACGTTGAGTTCCCAGCCGCTGAGCTGCGAAGCCAGACGAACGTTCTGACCGTTACGGCCAATCGCCTGCGCCAGGTTGCCCGCTTCTACCGCGATATCCATGGTGTGTTTATCTTCATCCACCACGATAGACGCGACGTCTGCCGGCGCCATGGCGTTGATCACGAACTGCGCCGGGTTATCATCCCACAGGACGATATCGATGCGTTCGCCGCCCAGCTCAGTAGAGACGGCCTGCACGCGCGCACCGCGCATACCGACGCAAGCGCCAACCGGGTCGATGCGCTTGTCGTTGGTTTTCACCGCGATTTTGGCACGAGAGCCCGGATCGCGAGCCGCCGCTTTGATCTCCAGCACTTCTTCACCGATTTCCGGCACTTCAATGCGGAACAATTCGATCAGCATCTCAGGTTTGGAACGGGTCACGAACAGCTGGGCGCCACGCGCTTCCGGACGGACAGCGTACAGTACGCCGCGGATGCGGTCGCCCGGACGGAAGTTTTCACGCGGCAGCATATCTTCACGCAGGATCACGGCTTCAGCGTTGTTGCCCAGATCCAGGGTGATGTTGTCGCGGTTCACTTTTTTCACCACGCCGGTGATGATCTCACCTTCGTGCTCGCGGAACTGATCGACCACCATCGCGCGCTCGGCTTCGCGGACTTTCTGCACGATAACCTGTTTAGCGGTCTGCGTGGTGATACGGTCGAAGGTAACAGATTCAATCTGATCTTCGACATAGTCGCCGACGTTCATGCTTTCATCTTCGTAACGCGCTGCTTCCAGCGTGATCTCGCGCGTCGGCTGAGTCACCTCTTCAACAACCAGCCAGCGACGGAAGGTGTCGAAATCGCCGCTCTTACGGTCGATTTCTACGCGAACGTCGATCTCTTGTTCGTATTTTTTCTTGGTGGCCGTTGCCAGCGCGCTTTCCAGCGCTTCGAAAATTTTCTCGCGCGGCAGCGCTTTTTCGTTGGAAACGGCTTCAACAACAGCCAAAATTTCTTTGTTCATCGGGGCCTTTCACCTCAATCCAGACTGTTAAAAGTGGGGAACCAGGTTCGCCTTCTGGATGTTACTCAGCGCGAACACTTCATCTTTGCCTTCGACGGTTACCGTGATCATTTCACCGTCTACCGCTTTGATAATGCCCTGCCATTTGCGACGGTTCTGAACCGCCATGCGCAGCACCAGCGCAACTTCTTCGCCAGTGAAACGTTGGTAGTGTTCGGCGGTGAACATCGGACGGTCGAGACCAGGCGAAGAGACTTCCAGGTTGTAAGCGACAGTGATCGGGTCTTCAACATCCATGACGGCGCTTACCTGGTGGCTCACATCAGCACAATCATCAACGTTGATGCCATCTTCACTATCAATATAGATGCGCAGTGTGGATGTGCGACCGCGAA
>OKMY01000540.1_pt1 | contig 9250 bp, 10 predicted proteins | sample 1614131 | NCBI WGS metagenome assembly OKMY01 (sample SAMN04436908, study PRJEB24849) | human gut metagenome | biome: human gut; feature: NICU; material: stool | host: Homo sapiens | place: USA: Saint Louis, MO | collected 2012-04-20 | reverse complement strand
AATAAAAAGCCTCATATCAGCATATAACCTATAATCATTTTAGGCAATAGCTTTATGAGACTTATTTGGAATATCTTACGTTAAATCAGTATAGTGAATATAAGCTATTTGTTAACAAATTAGAGATTATCCTCTTGAAATGTAGCTTCCATCACCAGTGTTGATAATTAAAACGTCACCTTCGTTTACAAATAAAGGTACATTTAATGTATAACCAGTTTCAACAGTTGCCGATTTAGTAGCACCAGTTGCAGTATCACCTTTAATACCAGGTTCTGTTTCAGTTACTGTCAATTCAACAGTTTTAGGTAATTCAACACCGATAGTTTCACCTTCGTATGTTTGAATTTGTACTTCCATACCTTCTTTTAAGTAATTCAATTCTTCTTTTAAGTAATCACTTGAAAGTTCTGTTTGTTCAAAGCTTTCATTATCCATAAATACATGATTATCTCCGTCAGCATATAAATATTGCATGCGACGATTTTCAATCATTGCTGGTTCAACTTTTTCACCAGCTCTAAACGTTTTCTCTCGAATTGCACCAGTTCTTAAATTACGTAATTTTGAACGAACGAATGCTGAACCTTTACCAGGCTTTACATGTTGGAAGTCTATAACTTTCCAAATAGCGTTATCAACAGAAATTGTTAAACCTGTTTTAAAATCATTAACCGAAATCATTCAGTTTCCTCCTCATTTTACACGCTTATGTTAAAACTATAAGGTCTTTTGTGCATTTAGTAAAGACTTGACAACCATTTTCTGTAATTAAAATATCATCTTCTATTCTTATACCGCCCAAACCTTCTATATAAACACCAGGTTCTACTGTAACACAGTTGTTAACTTGAAGTTTATCTTGTATCGTACGAGCCAGCATTGGCCCTTCATGGATTTCTAAACCAATACCATGTCCTAGTGAATGTCCAAATTCTTTTCCATACCCTTTTGACTCTAAATAGTTTCTTGAAATGGCATCAGCTTCTGCACCAGTCATGCCAGGTCTAATCTCATTAATTGCTTTCATTTGAGATTCAAGTACTATTTGATATATTTCTTTCAGTTTAGGATCTGGTTCTCCAATAGCAAATGTTCTAGTAATATCTGAACAATAGCCGTTATAATACGCGCCAAAATCTAATGTAATCATGTCGCCTTTTTCGATAACTTTGTCACTTGCAACACCATGTGGTAATGCACCTCTATGACCAGATGCTACAATCGTATCGAATGATGGTCCATCTGCTCCTAATTCTAGCATTTTACTTTCTAATATTGCCTTTAATTCTTTTTCGGTCATACCTGCTTTTACAACAGTTAAAATATATTCATATGTTTCATCAACAATATTAGCTGCTTTTTGAATTAAAGCAATTTCGTCAGCATCTTTGACGTCTCTAATTTTATCTACAGTATTAGAAATGCTTATTAATGATATACGGCTTTTATTTAATTCAAGGTATGTATCATAACTTACATGGTGCCCCTCAAAACCTACATTTTCAAAATTTTCTTGGTGTAGCAATTCTTTAATCTCACCAATAATAGTAGATTTACGATTAATAATTTCATAATTTGGCGCCTGCTTAGTTGCTTGATCAATATATCTAAAGTCTGTTATCAAATATTGTTTATCTTTAGATATGATAAGTGCTCCACTGGTACCAGTAAAACCTGATAAATATCTTCTATTGTAATCCGAAAGAATGATAATCGCATCTAAATGTTTTTGTTTTAAAATACGATGCACTTGTGTTATTCTGCTCATCTTATTACCTCCTAGTGAAACGTTTGTGCATTTCAACTTTATACATTAAAATAATATCATAATAAGGATAAAAAATAATAGATATTGATTTTAGGGAGATAGTAATGAAAAAATTGGTTTCAATTGTTGGCGCAACATTATTGTTAGCTGGATGTGGATCACAAAATTTAGCACCATTAGAAGAAAAAACAACAGATTTAAGAGAAGATAATCATCAACTCAAACTAGATATTCAAGAACTTAATCAACAAATTAGTGATTCTAAATCTAAAATTAAAGGGCTTGAAAAGGATAAAGAAAACAGTAAAAAAACTGCATCTAATAATACGAAAATTAAATTGATGAATGTTACATCAACATACTACGACAAAGTTGCTAAAGCTTTGAAATCCTATAACGATATTGAGAAGGATGTAAGTAAAAACAAAGGCGATAAGAATGTTCAATCGAAATTAAATCAAATTTCTAATGATATTCAAAGTGCTCACACTTCATACAAAGATGCAATCGATGGTTTATCACTTAGTGATGATGATAAAAAAACGTCTAAAAATATCGATAAATTAAACTCTGATTTGAATCATGCATTTGATGATATTAAAAATGGCTATCAAAATAAAGATAAAAAACAACTTACAAAAGGACAACAAGCGTTGTCAAAATTAAACTTAAATGCAAAATCATGATAGGAGTCTTTTAATGCGTAATATAATATTTTACCTTGTACTTATTATTGCTGCGATTGGATTAGTAATGAATCTAGATGCCTTTATTTTTTCAATCGTCAGAATGTTAGTCAGCTTTGCAGTAATAGCTGGTATTATTTATCTGATTTATTATTTCTTCATCTTGACTGAAGACCAACGCAAATATCGCAAAGCAATGCGTAAGTATAAAAGAAATCAAAGAAGAAAATAGACAAAAAAATGGAAGCACTTGTAGTTAAAATAGTCTACGTGCTTCCATTTTTTATTCTAAAAACTACTTTCTAAACATCCATTCATCTGAACGATATTTTTCAGTTAATTCTTCCACTTCTGCCAATTGAGCTTCTGTTAATTCAAGTGGCTTTAATTCTATATTTAAACCTTTCTTAAAACCTTTCTCGAAAGCTTCTTCCATTTGACTAATAGTAATGTGTTCATCTGAAATATCATTGATGGCAACTGCTTTTTCAACGAATGCCTCTTTCATTTTTAATTTTAATCTTTCATTTTTATAAATAAACATATCAAACAATTCATCAATATCAATATCTTGTAAAATTGAACCGTGTTGGAGGATTACGCCCTTTTGTCTCGTTTGAGCACTCCCAGCAATCTTACGGCCTTCAACAACTAGCTCATACCAACTTGGTGCATCAAAACACACTGAACTTCGAGGTTGTTTTAATTTTTGACGCTCTTCAGGCGTTTTAGGTACCGCAAAATAAGTATCAAATCCTAAGTTTTTAAATCCTTCTAATAATCCTTGTGAAATCACTCTGTACGCTTCTGTAACAGTAGAAGGCATATTGGGATGCGATTCAGGCACTATCACACTGTAAGTTAGCTCTTTATCATGAAGCACCCCACGGCCACCAGTTTGACGCCTTACGAGACCAAAACCTTTCTCTTTAACCTTATCAATATCAATTTCTTTTTGTAGCCTTTGGAAATAACCTATTGATAATGTTGCAGGATTCCATGTGTAAAAACGTATAACTGGATCAATTTCACCTCTAGAGACAAAATTTAATAACGCTTCATCCATTGCCATATTATAATATGGGTCTTTACTTCCTGTATTAATAAAATTCCAAGTTTCAGTCATATTCAAGAACTCCTATCAGCAAAATGTATAATATTTGATTCGCTAATTAATCAATTTAACTAAATGAATAATAATTGCAATTCTTTAGTGAAATATTTTGATAATTTGACCTAACAGTCTTATAATTATATTATCGTTTAATTAGGGAGGATGCAAGATGAGTGCTAGTTTGTACATCGCAATAATTTTAGTTATAGCAATTATTGCTTATATGATTGTTCAACAAATTCTTAACAAGCGAGCTGTTAAAGAATTAGATCAAAATGAATTCCATAATGGGATTAGAAAAGCTCAAGTCATCGATGTTAGAGAGAAAGTTGACTATGACTACGGTCACATTAATGGGTCTCGCAATATTCCTATGACAATGTTCAGGCAACGATTCCAAGGATTAAGAAAAGACCAACCGGTATACTTATGTGATGCCAATGGGATTGCTAGCTATAGAGCCGCTCGTATTTTGAAAAAGAATGGATATACAGATATCTATATGTTAAAAGGCGGCTATAAAAAATGGACTGGAAAAATAAAGTCTAAAAAATAGTTTTGTAAATTTAATATACGATTTAATAAAATCTGAGTGTTAATTGATCATCAATAACAATACTCAGATTTTAATTTTTTAACAAAGACTGTTACTATATTTCTCTAGCTTCACAGATCATTAAATTTAGTTTCTGCATAATAAAGAAAGTTCAACTCATTTTCAATACGATTCAATTACCTCAATCTAAAAAGTGAAAAGACAATTTCTATGAAAGAATCCTGCCAAACCCTAAGAGTTATTACTTCGGTTTAGTTTTCTTGTTCAAATAGAAATTGTCTTTTTTAATTGATTTTGAAACCATTATCCTTAAATCTTCATACAAAGTTAGAATAATAATTCTCAGAAAATGTGTTTAATATCTTATTTTTCCTTTTTAAGATTTTCAAACTTTAATATTGGTTTACGAGCAGCTGTAGCTTCGTCTAATCGATCAATCACAGTTGTATGTGGTGCTTCTAACACTTTATCAGGATCATTTTTAGCTTCTTCAGCAATACTAATTAATGTATCGATGAAATAATCAAGTGTTTCTTTTGACTCTGTCTCAGTCGGTTCAATCATCATACCTTCTTCAACATTTAATGGGAAGTAGATTGTTGGTGGATGTACACCGAAATCTAATAATCGCTTAGCCATGTCTAAAGTACGTACACCAAATTCTTTTTGACGCACACCACTTAACACAAACTCGTGTTTACAATATTGTTTATAAGGTATTTCAAAGTGTTCAGATAAACGTGCTTTAATATAATTCGCATTAAGAACCGCTGCTTCAGAAACCTCTTTAAGTCCAGTTGCTCCCATAGTTCGAATATACGTATAAGCTCTTAAGTAAATACCAAAGTTACCATAAAATGGTTTTACACGTCCGATAGAATTTTTAATGTCATTATCATATTTAAATTTGTCGCCATCTTTAATAACCATTGGCTTTGGTAAGTAACTTGCTAGTTCTTTTACTACACCGACTGGACCTGAACCAGGACCGCCGCCACCATGTGGACCAGTAAAGGTTTTATGCAAGTTTAAATGAACAGCATCAAATCCCATATCTCCTGGACGAACTTTGTCCATAATAGCGTTTAAATTCGCACCATCATAATATAATAGACCACCAGCATTATGGACGATTTCACGGATTTCCATAATGTTTTTTTCGAAAATACCTAAAGTGTTTGGATTGGTTAACATAATAGCTGCTGTATTTTCATTTACAACACGTTTCAAGTCATCAATATCAACTTCACCACGTTCGTTTGATTTTACAGTAACTGATTTAAATCCTGCAAATGAAGCTGAGGCTGGATTCGTACCATGCGCAGAATCTGGCACAATGACTTCATCACGATGACCTTCACCATTATTCTCATGATAAGCTTTAAATATCATCAATGCAGTCCATTCACCATGTGCACCAGCAGCAGGTTGTAATGTTACCTCATCCATACCAGTAATTTCTTTTAATTCTTCTTGCAAACTGTAAATAATTTCTAATGAACCTTGAACTTGGTCTTCATCTTGTAATGGATGTGATTCACTGAATCCTGGTATTCTAGCAACCTTTTCATTAATTTTAGGGTTATATTTCATCGTACATGAACCCAATGGATAAAATCCGTTATCTACACCGAAATTTTTATTTGAAAGTTCAGTATAATGACGTACTAAGTCTAGTTCAGCAACTTCAGGAAACTCCGCTTTGTTTTTACGAATAAATTTATCATCTAACAATGACTCAACAGAATTTGTTTTAATATCACTTATTGGTAATGAATATGCATATCTGCCTTCACGAGATCTTTCAAAAATTAATGGACTTGATTTACTAGTCATTTAACTCACCAGCCTTTTCTACAAATGTATCGATTTCATCCTTTGTTCTTAATTCAGTTACAGCTATTAACATGTGATTTTTAAAGTCGTCTGAAACAACGCCTAAATCAAAACCACCGATAATATTGTACTTAACTAATTCCTCGTTAACTTGTTGAATTGGTTTGTCAAATTTGACTACAAACTCATTGAAAGATGTACCATCTAATACTTCAAAACCTTTTTTAATAAATTGTTGTTTAGCATAGTTAGCATGTTCTATATTTTGAACTGCAATATCATAGATACCTTGTTTACCAAGTGCTGACATTGCAATTGATGACGCTAGGGCATTTAATGCTTGGTTAGAACAAATATTAGATGTCGCTTTATCGCGTCGAATATGTTGTTCACGTGCTTGTAATGTTAATACAAAGCCTCGATTACCTTCATCATCTTGTGTTTGACCGACTAATCTACCTGGTACTTTACGCATTAACTTTTTAGTCGTTGCAAAATATCCACAATGTGGCCCACCGAATTGAGCAGGAATTCCAAATGGCTGAGTATCACCTACAACAATATCTGCACCAAATGAACCTGGAGGTGTAAGTAATCCCAATGCTAATGGATTTGCATATACGATAAATAATGCTTTTTTATCTTCAATAAAGCTATGAATCTTTTCAAGATCTTCAATTGAACCGTAGAAGTTTGGATATTGAACTGCAACAGCGGCTGTTTCATCATCCACTGCTGCTTCTAATTTTTTCAAATCTGTAACAGTGCCATCTAAATCGATTTCCACAACTTCGAATTCCTTACGCGTCTTAGCATAAGTATGAAGTACTTGTAATGCTTGATAATGTAAACCTTTTGAGACTACAATTTTATTTTTCTTTGTTTGACTAAATGCTAAAATACATGCTTCAGCAAAGCTAGTCATCCCATCATACATAGAAGAATTTGCTACATCCATATCTGTTAATTCACAAATTAAAGTTTGGAACTCAAAAATGGCTTGTAATTCACCTTGAGAAATTTCCGGTTGATATGGCGTATATGCTGTGTAAAATTCTGATCTTGAAATCATAGCATCCACAACTGATGGCGCGTAATGATCATAAACACCAGCACCCAAAAATGATGTATGCGTTTCTTTAGTGATATTCTTGCTTGCAATGCGATTTAATCTTCTAAGTAACGTTGTTTCCGCTTCGCTTTCAGCAATATTTAAATCTCTATTTAATAAAATGTCACTTGGTACATCACCGAATAATTCTCCTATAGATTTTGCACCAATTGTTTGTAACATTTCTTGCTTGTCTTTTTCAGTTAAAGGTATATAACGATGACTCACAATGCACACCCCTTTTTAATTATTTATCAATTTGATTTTTCTTAACAATTTTCGCTTTTAATTGACGCTTACGAACTTGAACAAGCAACTCTCTACCCATTTCAAACTCATCTCTTTTTATCATTGCAAGTGCAATTGATTTACCTGATGATGGAGACTGTGTTCCTGAAGTTACTTTTCCAATAATATTTCCATCTAAATCCATAACTTCATAACCAGTTCTTGCAATTCCTTTTTCAAGTAATTCTAATCCTACTGTTCTTCTTGGTGCACCATTTTCTTTTTGATCTTTTAATACAGATTTACCAATAAAATCAGCATCAATTAATGGTTTACTTGCAAAAGCGATACCACCTTCATATGGCGTAATTGATTCAGTTAAATCTTGTCCATGTAATGGCAATCCAGCCTCTAATCTTAATGTATCACGAGCGCCTAACCCACATGGCATAACATTATACTCTAATAAACCATCCCAAATTTTTTCAGTATCATCGATATTACAATAAATTTCAAACCCATCTTCACCTGTGTAACCTGACTGAGATAAAATGACGTTTGCTCCAAATAATTTGACATCCTGTTTAAATTCAAACATTTTCATTTCAGTTACATCTTCATCAACTAATTGATTAATTAAATCTCTAGCTTTTGGTCCTTGTATTGCTAATTGACCATATTGATTTGATACATTTTGTACTTCAACATCAAATTTCTCTTTGTGTTTTAAAATCCAATTAAAATCTTTTTCAGTATTAGCAGCATTAACAACTAATAAATAATTGTCGTCAGCTAATTTATATATTACTAAATCATCAATAATACAGCCTTCTTCATTACATAAAGCAGTATATAATGCTTTTGAAGTAGTTAAATTATCAGTATCATTTGATAATAAATATTGCACAAACTGACTAGCATCTTTACCTGTCACTTCAATTTCACCCATATGACTAACATCAAACAGGCCAATTTCGTATCGAACAGCATTATGCTCCTCTTTAATACTTGAAAATTGAACAGGCATCGCCCATCCTCCGAATTCCACAATTTTTGCACCTCTATCAACATAATTTTGATATAAAGGTGTTTGTTTTAAATCACTTGACATTGAAATACCCCCTTAAAATTATAAAAACAGGATAGCAATCGCTACCCTGTTTATAAATCACCAATTCAGGAACGCGTTACAGTATTATCCTTTTGCCTGAGAGTTTCGTAATAAATTACTTGCACCTTCGGCGATAGAGTCTTAACGCTCTATTCTCTCTAATACTGATCACTCGCTTTTATTAAATTTAGCAATTCATAATATATTTCTGAAATTGATAGCAAATGACTATCAAATTTCTTGAATGCGATTTCATTATATCTTAAAATTCGCGAGCAATACAAGTCATTTAACTGCTTGATTGTCTTATTATTTGCATTAGGTCGATGTGGGTCATCATTGATTCGACTATATATAATATCAATATTACAATCTAACCAAATAATGTTTTTTTGATTTTTCAAAAAATTAAATGCCTCTTCACTTTCAATAATACCACCACCAGTAGCAATTATATCTGCAGTGTTAATATATTCTTGCAAACATGTAAACTCTAAATTCCTGAAATATTGTTCACCATGTTTACTAAATATTTCTGGTATTGTTAACTTATACTTCTCTTCGATATATGAATCTATATCAATAAATGATAAATTTTGCTCATCTGCAACGTATTTACCAATCGTAGATTTACCGGTACCCATGAAACCAATTAAAATTATTGGTGATTTATCATGATTCATGCGTTTTCCCTTCTTTCAATAACAAAACAATCTTATAGTTATAGTCAGTTTCAATATTATATAATGTCTTTAATTTTAAACTATATTGACTGATATAAAAAGTGAAAATGGAAAAATAAATTGCTGTTAGCATCAATAAGAACGGAGTTACATA
>OKMY01000536.1_pt1 | contig 9380 bp, 6 predicted proteins | sample 1614131 | NCBI WGS metagenome assembly OKMY01 (sample SAMN04436908, study PRJEB24849) | human gut metagenome | biome: human gut; feature: NICU; material: stool | host: Homo sapiens | place: USA: Saint Louis, MO | collected 2012-04-20 | reverse complement strand
TCGCAAATTCCACAGTTAGCTGAATTAACAATGTACTATCTAAATTTAGTGACCACGTCACGTGTTCGTCGGAATCCAACGGTCAAAGCAGAAATTGAGCAAAAAAAATTTGGCGAGGGTGTTCCGACAGGATTCTTTATTTATCCCGTTTCACAAGCTGCTGATATTACTGCCTTTCAAGCGAACTTAGTCCCAGTTGGGGAAGACCAAAAACCAATGTTGGAACAAGCGCAAGAAATTGTGCATAGTTTTAATCAGACGTACGGTGAAGTTTTAGTTAGACCGGAAGCTGTTTTACCCCCAAAAGGCATGGGACGCTTGCCAGGAATTGATGGCAACGGAAAAATGAGTAAGTCTTTAGGTAATGGTATTTATCTTTCAGATCCAGCTGAAGTGGTTCAGAAAAAAGTAATGAGTATGTATACCGATCCAAATCATATTCGTATAGAGGACCCAGGACAAGTTGAAGGAAATATGGTCTTTACTTACTTGGATGTCTTTGGGAAAGAGAAAGAATATATTGAAGAATTAAAAGAGCACTATCGTCATGGCGGTTTAGGAGCTGGCTAAAAATCCAGAAGCGATTATGGAAATGTTGCATAAAGGAAGTCTTGCTGCTGAAAAAGTGGCAGCACAAACCTTAACAGAAGTCAAAAAAGCGATGGGAATTCAATATTTCTAAGCAATAAAAGAACTGGAACAAGTCAAAAGAAGAATGACTTGTTCCAGTTCTTTTTAAGTGGTTTGAAATTGACTATTATATAAGCTGGCGTAAAGAGTCGGAGCTTGTAATAGTTCCTGATGCGTTCCCTTTTCAATAATATCGCCATTTTTCATCACTAAAATTAAATCAGCATTTTCAATCGTGGATAATCGATGAGCGATAACGAAGCTTGTTCGATTTTCTGTGACAGTTTCCATCGCTTTTTGAATATGGGCTTCTGTTCGTGTGTCCACACTCGAAGTTGCTTCATCGAGAATAACAACGGGCGGATTTGCTAAAATGATTCGGGCGATGGTTAATAACTGTTGTTGCCCTTGTGATAATGCACCATTTTCGCTAGAAATAATTGTGTCATATCCTTGAGGAAGGGTCCGAATAAAATGATCACATTGAGCAATTTTAGCCGCTTCAATTATTTCTTCACGAGAAGCGTCTTTTTTTCCATAGGCAATATTATCTGCTACGGTTCCTTCAAATAGCCAAGTGTTTTGTAATACCATGCCAAATAAATTTCTTAGATTTTGTCGAGAAAGTTTCGTAATATCAATCCCATCAAAAGTAATGGCGCCTTGATTTATTTCATAGAAACGCATCAATAAGTTGACTAATGTTGTTTTACCAGCGCCGGTGGGTCCCACAATGGCCACTGTTTTTTTCGGTTGAACAGAAAAATCAACATTCTTCATTAAAATTTTTTCTGGTGTGTAGCCAAATTGAACATTTTTAAATTCAATGGCTCCTTTAGGAGAAGAAATAGTTTCTAAATGAGTTGCTTCTGGCTGTTCATCAGCTTCATCTAAGATAACAAAAATCCGATCAATGGAAGCCATCGCTGCTTGAATTGAGTTAATGACATAAGAAGCGGTAGAAATCGGCTCAGAAATTTGGTTGATATATTGCAAATACGCTTGCAAGAAACCAATCGTAATACCACCAGATAAAACGAGCATTGCGCCTAAGATAGCACTGATAATAAAAGCCAACTGATTGATAAAACGAATAGCTGGATAAATCGCAAAATTTAGAAACTGTGCTTTTTTAAAGGCACGATAATGTTGTTGATTAACAGCAGCAATTGTTTTTTCAGCATTTTGCTGTTGATTAAAGGTTTTTGTGACCAAATTTCCTGCTAAATATTCTTCCATTTTATTATTTAATTGACCTAATTCAGCTTGACTTTGATCAGCAAACACCTTGTTTTTATTCGCAATTTTTGTCGTCATGAAAGTCCTACCGCCAATTAGTAGCAACACTAAAATAGTTAATTTTGCATCAATATAGAACAACATAATTCCTGCAAAAAGGATAGTCACGACGGAAGTGAAAAATTGGTTGATGCCTGTTAAAAGAACTTGTGACAATTGGTTTAAGCCAGTTGTTGAACGACTAATGATATCGCCCACTTGGTGATTGTCAAAGAAGGCCATTGGTAAAGTTTTAAACTTTTTTGTCACTTCTTTTCTAATTCTTAAAGTAACCCGTTCGCTTAAAGAAGCCATTGCTCGTTCCTGGATAAAAGAAGTGATACTACTAATGATTGAAAAGAGAATTAAAAGTAAGACGGGACCTAAGAGTGCTTCTTCAACTAAAGGAAGTGTCATGCCTTTGAGCCCGACACGCTTGATCGCTTCTAAGAGGTTATCAATCCCGATTGCCATAATATAGGTCATGGCAACAATTAATAAGTTTCCAATTAAACTGCAGATCATTAGACCATAAAAGATTGGATGCTCAGGTTTAATCATTTTCCAGAAACGTTTAAAGCTTTGAAGATTCATTGTTTTTTTCATTGTATGGCTTGAAAAGAAAACTTTCTTTCAAGCAGTCACATCCTTTCTTTAATTACTTGGGTAAGATACCTTGCGATTTAGCAAAGTCTTGGTAATAGCTATTAGTGGTAAGTAAATCAGCGTGGGTGCCTTGACCAACAATCCTTCCTTCATCTAGGACGATAATATTGTCAGCGTTCATGATTGTACTTAACCGTTGAGCAACAATGAGTAAAGTTTTGTCCGCCATTTGTGCATGTAAAGCGGCACGTAGAGCGGCATCAGTTTTGTAATCTAATGCGGAAAAGCTATCATCGAAAATATAAACATCTGCCGGTTTGATTAAGGCTCGTGCAATACACATTCTTTGTTTTTGACCACCAGAATAGTTGGCCCCGCCTTGTGCTACGAAACTTTCAATCCCTTGTGGTAAGGAATCGATAAATTCAGAAGATTGTGAAATTTCTAGTGCCGTTCTTATTTCTTCTGTAGTTGCTTTGGCATTTCCCATTAATAAGTTTGATAAGATTGTCCCACTGAAAAGAAAGGCTTTTTGTGGCACATAACTGATGACTTGGCGAATCGTTTGCTGAGATAATGAGCGGATATCTGTGCCAGAATAGCTAATCGTGCCGGCTGTGACCTCATTTATTCGTAAAAGTAACTTAACTAAAGTACTTTTACCAGCGCCAGTTGCCCCAACAATCGCCGTTGTTTTTCCTTTAGGGATGACAAAACTAACATTTTCTAAAACAGGATCAGCTGTTTCTGTGTATTGAAACGTGACGTGATCGAAGCAAATCAAGGCTTTCTCAGGATGATAAGCAATGATTGCTTCAGTATGAGGATCGCTAATTTCAATTTCTTCTGACAAAACTTCTTGCAAGCGATTCAAGGAAGCAACGGACCGTGGAATGACAACTAATACCATAGCCGCGATCATTAAGTAGGCCAAAGTTAGAAGCGTATATTCAATCACAGCTGTAACGGTGCCAATTTGTAGGGTGCCTACCGCCACTAAATTACCGCCAAACCACAAAATAGAGGCATACACAACGCCCATTAATAAAAAGGCAACAGGAGTAATCCAAGCAAAGATTCGATTCACTTTACTCATGCGTTCAGCATAATTTTTAAATGTTTGATTGGTTCGCTGCTCTTCAAAGTCTTGATTATTGAACGCACGAATCATATTAATTCCAGTAAAGAACTCTCGTAAAGTCGTAGTAATTCGATCCATTTTTGGTTGAATTTTTAAAGATAAAGGGGTGCCTTTTTTCATTAAAAAATAAACAACGACTAAGTAAAATACGATGGAAGCCAATGTTACCCAAGCGAGTGAAACTGAATAAGAAAATGTCATCACTAAGGCAAATAAACTAATAATAGGCGCTGGAAAGATTAATTGGCAAAACAGCACAATCATTGTTTGAACATTATCTACATCGTTGGTCATTCTAGTTAGCAAAGAATTTGAACCAAATTTATCAACATTTTTCATCGAGAATTGTTGAAATTTTTTAAAGAACAATCCTCTAACTTGGAAACCAAATTTAGCAGCTACTAAAGCAGACAAATAGCTAGAAATAATTGCGGCAATTGTTCCAATGAATGCCACAAGAAACATTTGTATGCCAATCGTTTTAATTACTTGTTGGTCACCGCTAACGATGCCCACATCAATCAACTTGCCAACTAATTTAGGGACGCCAAGGGTTCCTGCGATTTGCAAACAGATGGTTAAAGTTGTCGCAAGAACAATCCATTTATTTTCTTTAATAAACTCTTTCATTAATTTCATGAAATTTCCTCCTTAAACAATACCGTTTTAGCTGTTACAAAGAGTCATTGTACACGTTCAAGTAACTTGAATGTCAACAGTAGAAATGCTAAACTTTTTGATGGAGGGAACAGTATGGAAAAAAATTACACAATAAAAGATGTTTCTGAGTTGTTAAATATCCCTAAGTCCACGATTCGTTATTGGGACGAGCAAGGGTTGATTAGTACAACACGCAATGAAGAAAACGGATATCGAACCTTTGATTTAGAAGATTTGTTCAAAATATATGATATTGATTTTTATCGAAAAATGGGGATTCCTATCAAAGATATGTTGAATTTGTATAAAAAGACTCCTACCGATCTCTATGCCACCATGGAAGCAACAGAAGAACAACTGGGGCAAGAAATAAAAAGGCTTCAGCATAAATACAAAGAAATCAAGAAAAGAAAATTACATTTACATGCGTTAATTGATTTAGAAACATTGGTTTTTTCAGATGAACCAATTCCTTTTGATAAAATTGTTGTTGTTGATATTGAGGATCCAGAAGAGATGAAAGTTTACATGGAACACATTTCAACTTTAGGTATTTACGGGGATTTAAGTGAATCCAATGAACTGACGTATGGGATTTGTTTGGCAAATCATGTGAATAAAAAAAGTTTAGACAAAGTGATTTGGCTCAAAGAACCAAGTAGCCAATACAAAGGCTTTATTTTAAAAGTCAATACACAAGATACCCGTTTGAATAATATCGAAGAAGTAAAAAAGCGTTTAGCAAAACAAGGATTTGAAACAGGCATCGTTGTCGGAGAGCATATCTTGACACAACTAGAAGAGGAAAATCAATATATTGAATATTATTATGGTTGGATTGAAATTTTAGGGGAAAAGTAAAACAATTTAAAAAAAAGAAACTAGTAATAGCAAATGTAGCTAAGCTAGTTTCTTTTTTTGGTAAATGTAATGAAAATTACATGAAAAAATTTTTAGTTTTTAAAACAATTTAGAACGAATGTTATTAAAGGGAAAACAATAAAAAAATTACTCTTAAAGCTAGAACTTACCTATATTTGTATTTTTTTAGGGAAAGTCAATATATTTGCTTCATATAAAACGTGTTATTTAATTCGTAATTTTTTGTTGAAATATCGGGTTTTTTTCTTTTTTTAGCCAATATAATGTGTTACTTTTTGATTATAAGGAGAAACGGAAAATCGTACGTTAAAAAAAGTTGTTGTAGCTAAATAAAGAAAGAATTGAAGGTTGAAAAGTATTTTATGGAGGTGGATATTGAGAAACAATGAGTAATTGTAAAAGTTGTTTGAAGATGATTTGTTTAAGTAAATGAAAAGAACGAAGGAGAATGTAAATGAATAAAGCAGTTAAAAATTTTGTGAGTTACCTTATGATTACCATGCTGTTTATTTTAAATTTGTTACCAATGATGAACGCATTTGCTCAAGAAGTAACGAGTGATGCTGAGAATACTGTTGAAAAAGACGGGCTCAAAGTAATAGGGAAAATAGAAGATACATCGTCTCAAGAAGATATTAAAACGGTCACTTACGAAATAACAAATACACGAGATGTACCAATCAAAAATCTCATTTTAAAACAAAAAAATAACAATGATAGTCCAATCAAATTTGTATTAGATACTTTAAGCGAAGAGCGAGGACCTACGTCTTTAGAAGAACAAGCAAAGGTTGAAACAAATGAGAAAGATCAAACAACCGATATTAAACTGCTTAACCTTCAACCAAATTCAACAAGAAAGATTACCATAAATGGGCAAATAACTACAAAAGCGTCGAGCAAGTTATTGGTCAGCGTACTAATAGAAGATAATGAAAAAGGGACACTAGTAATTGATTTACCTAGTAAAGATATGCTAGCAGATAAAGAGTTTGTTTCGAAGGAAAAACAGGAAACTTCAGAAACAAAAGTAGAAAATCAGGCAAGCGAAACAGCCTCTTCTACAAATGAAATGACCGCAACTACTAGTAACGAAACAAAGCCTGAAGCAGGAAAGGCGACAGAAAGTATTCAAGAGACAGCACTAACGCAGGCTACCGAAAGTCCTGAGCAACCTCCATTAAAGGCGCAACCTACTGGTCCGTTAGTGCCACCAACACCTGGTCGGGGGTTTAATACACCGATTTATCAAAGCGTTCATAGAGGAGAACTTTTTTCAACGGGAAATACCAACTTAAAAATTGCGAATGAAAATACGGGGGCTGCGCAAACATTTTTAAACACACGAGGAGCAAGTAGTGGTTATGCAATTAACAATTTTCCTTTAGAATTTGCAGATGTTGACAATGATCCAAATACGTATAACTCTAGTCGGGCTTATATTGATTTAAATGGTGCAAAAGAGATTGCTTGGGCGGGCTTATTTTGGAGTGCCTCTAGATATAAAGGCCCTGCTTACGGAACAAATCTTTCTGATGAAGAAATTAGTGCACCAGTTCAATTTACAACACCAAATGGAACCGTACAGCGTGTTTCGCCCCAAAGGTACCATCGTATCGATCAAGATGCAACAAACCCAGGACAACGTTTCGGATACAATAATACTGGATTTTCTAATTATGCAGATGTAACTTCAATTTTACAAGGGGATAAAAGTGCGACAGGAAGTTATACGTTAGCAGATATTCCTATGACAAGTAGTTTAAATGGTCAATATCAATATTATAACTTTAGTGGTTGGAGTTTGTTTGTTGTTACAAAGGATCAGGCAAGTAAGTCAAGAGCTTTTAGTATTTACTATGGAGCACGTGGCAATGCTGCTGGAACTAATAATGAATTTACTATGAGCAACTTTTTAACAGCAAAACAAGGAAAGCTTGATCCAATTGTGACCTGGTTTACTGTTCAAGGAGATAAATACTGGACTGGAGACAACGCACAAATTAAAAATAGCGCAGGAACTTGGGTAAATATTTCGAACACGCTCAATCCAGTTAACAATGCTACGAACGCAACTGTGACAGATAACGATGAACATATGGTAGACAAGTATCCAGGGAAATTTGCGCCGGATTATCCTAATTTTTTAGATATTGATATCGATCGTATGGCAATTCCCGAAGGTGTTTTAAATGCTGGACAAAACCAAATTAATTTTAGAACAACAAGTAGTGGTGACGATTATTCTACGAATGCGATTGGTTTTGCTGTAAACGCAGAAACACCTGAATTTGAAATTAAGAAAGAAATTGTGGAACCAAAAGAAACTTACAAAGTTGGTGAAACAATCACGTATCGTGTCTCACTAAAAAATACAAAAGCTGATTCAGAAGCGATAAATTCAGTTTCGAAGGATGCACTAGATGGTCGCTTAAATTATTTGCCAGGCTCTTTAAAAATTATTAGTGGACCAAATTCTGGTGAAAAAACGGATGCTTCAGGCGATGATCAAGCAGAATATGATGCAACCAATAAACAAATTATAGTCCGTGTTGGCAATGGTGCAACTGCTACACAAGGAGGTAGCTACAAAGCTGATACAGCTGAAACAATTTACGAATTTAAAGCGCAGATAAATGAACGAGCAAAAGCAAATGAATTAGTGCCTAATAGCGCAACCGTTGAGGCAGTAGATATTTTAACATCTGCAAAAGTCAACGAAACTTCTAATATAGTAGAAGCAAAAATTGCGGACGAACAAGTAACTGGCAAATTAACCGCAACAAAAACCGTTAATAACGCCAAACCAAAACTAGGCGAAACTATCGAGTACACCATTAGCTTCCGCAACACTGTCGAAAATGGCGTCTTAAACAAAGTGGTTATCACAGACCAACTACCAAAAGGACTGACGTATGTCAAAGATAGCCTAACAAGTGTCGGTGATGAACCCAAGCCAACCAGCTTGAAAGAAACTAATGGCACAATCACAGCGGAATACCCAAGTATCACTGATACAAAAGAGCGGAGTATTCGCTTCAAAGTGATTGTTAATGAAGAAGCCAAAGCGGGCGAAACAATTCTCAACAAAGCCAAAGTAGATGACACAGTTAATCCGCCCGAAGAACCAGAGGTGCCTATTACACCCGAAGAACCAGCGAAAAATAAAAAGGAAACAAAAAAAGTTGTTACAGACCAGAACAAACCTACAAAAAATAGTAAAAATGAAATTGCCATAAACAAGAAAGAAACGTCTAAATCATCCTATTTACCAAAAACAGGAGAAAAAGTCCAAAAAATATTTGCATATCTGGGTGTAGGACTGATCTTAATTGTATTAATTCTCTATGTTATAAAGAGAAACAAAGAAAAAGAAGAGTAAACAAAATCGATTGTTTTAGAACGACTAATTAGCTGAAAATTTAAGAGTTGGCAACATAAGTCAAAATGACCTATGTCGCCAACTCTTTTTGATTTATAACAAGAAACCCAACATATTATTAACAATATGAATAGCCATAACAAATACAAGCGAACGATTTGATTTTAAGTAAGCTGCAGATAATAAAATAGCTCCTGGCAGATAAATGAGAAAATCAAGGGGCTGTTGTGTGTGCATAAAGGTGAATAAAAAAATTGAAATTATAGTCGCACTGGCTATACCAATTGTTTCCGATAAACAATTCATTAATACTTGCCGAAAAACTAGTTCTTCAGCAATTGGCCCCACGATTGCTAAGAAAAATAGAGTAACAAGCAATGGAACTTGTGCACCAAATGAGAGAACATCTTGTTGATTAGCAATTGGATTATTACTCATGATTTTTTGAATAATAATATCGACTAAAAAAATCAGCCCCACCCATAAGAAAATGCTAAAAATACGCCAAAGAGTCTCTTCTTTAAAATAGTCGAACCCAGCAACGATTTCTTTCCAAAATAAAACTATTCCCACAATAGCAGTAATAGTTAAACCTGTTACGAGATTTGCAAAAGATGATTCTACTAAATTATTATCAAATAACAGTGAAATAGCTAATAATAATAAAGAACCAGCTTGCATTAAAACTGTGAAAAAATATACCACAATTAAACTAATTGCTCTAGTGTTTTTACGGATAAAATTCAAAAATAGTCCTCCTCAAAAATAATTAGATAATATCCTTTGTGAAAATAACAAGTT
>OKMY01000527.1_pt1 | contig 9568 bp, 8 predicted proteins | sample 1614131 | NCBI WGS metagenome assembly OKMY01 (sample SAMN04436908, study PRJEB24849) | human gut metagenome | biome: human gut; feature: NICU; material: stool | host: Homo sapiens | place: USA: Saint Louis, MO | collected 2012-04-20 | reverse complement strand
AGGAACTGACCCGCGCCGCCGACGACGCACGCTCCCGCCTGTCGCAAGGCGGTTGGCGACCCGACAAGGGAACGGGCAAGCACCAACGGGCTACGCGCGCTGCCGGGGTGGTCCAGGCTTTCAACCGCCGCATCGTGGACCTAGAGCGTCATCAGATCGACGTGCCAGAGCCACCGCTGCGGTTGGCATGGCCCATATCGTCAGCGCGGACCGGTCAGAACATCGTCAACGCCTCCATGCTCACCGTGACTGACCAGTTGACCACCCCGGTCTCGGTGGACATCAGCGGTGGAGACCGGTTGGTGGTCACCGGGCCGAACGGTGCTGGGAAGTCCACACTGTTGGGGCTTCTCGGTCGGCGACTGGCCCCGAGTACAGGCCAGCTGCGGGTGAACCCGAGGGTGCGCGTCGCCCTGTTGTCTCAAGAGGTCCCTGACTGGGACGACGCCCTCCCCGCACACGTGGTCTACGAGACGTACCTGGCCACGCAGGGCCGCCGATCACAGGCACCCTCCCTCGGCTCACTCGGGCTGCTTGAGCCCGCGGCAACCCGCACACCCGTGGGGCACCTGTCGCAAGGGCAACAACGCCGCCTCCATCTGGCCATGTGCCTGGCGGTGGACCCGGACCTGTTGCTCCTGGACGAGCCCACCAACCATCTGTCATCGAGCCTCGTCGACGACATCACCACCGAGCTCCTGCGGACCTCCTGCGCCACGATCGTCGCCACGCACGACCGGCAGATGCTCGACGACCTCACCGACTGGCCCCACCTCAGCCTTGCCCCAAAGGACCTGCCATGAACCCCCTTCGCCCCTTGTCCGTCCCCGGCTACCGACCGCTGTTTGCAGCGATGGTGCTCACCGTCTTCGCCCAGGGTGCCTGGGCCCTCTACTTAGCCATGCAGACCCTCGACCTGGGCGCCACGGCGGCCACCTTGTCGGGTGTCGTGGCGTGGAGCGGCATCGGCCTGCTCGCAGGTTCCTTGCCCGCCGGGGTACTTGCGGACCGCGTCGCCAAGAAGTCCGTCATCGTCGGCGTCCTCACTGTCAACCTCGCCACCTCGACGACGACCTCCACCGCCGCCATCTTCGACGCGGCCACTTTCTGGATGCTGGCAGTGTCCGCGTTCATCATCGGCGTCTCGACCGCCTTCTTCTTCCCGGCCTACACCGCGCTCGTGCCCGTCCTCGTGGGAAGCGACGACCTGATGGCCGTCAATGGGCTCGAAGGGACCACCCGGCCGCTGGTAGGACAGACCCTCGCCCCCGGTGTCGTCGGTGCCGTCATCGGCGCGAGCGTGCCCGCCGCGGGCGGGTACCTCATCGCCGGCGCGGTCGGACTCGCCCTGATCGCCGCCCTGCGGCTTCCTGCCCCTTGCTCAGCCGAGACCGACGCCGAAGCTCCGGCCACCTCTGCGCTGCGGGACCTGCTCGACGGGTTCGGCTACGTCGCCCGCACGCGCTGGGTTCGCTCCAGCGTGCTGTTGGCGGCCGCCATGGGCCTGGCCGTGACCGGCCCGCTGGAAGTTCTCCTGCCCGCGCTTGTACGTTCGACCCATGACAACGGTCCGGCTGTGTACGGAGTCGTCCTCGGAGCTCTGGGCGTCGGCGGCCTGGTGGGTTCCCTCGTCGCCGGCTCATGGCCCACCCCCTCACACTTCCTGCCCGTAATGGTCGGCGCATGGGCACTCGGCTGCCTTCCACTGGCCATCTCCGCATTCACCAACAATCCGTGGATCATCAGCGCCGGACTGGCGGTCTACGGTGCGTCGATCGGAGTCGGGATGGTCATTTGGGGCACGGTCCTGCAGGAACACGTACCGCTGGAGATGCTCGGCCGAGTCGCCAGCCTCGACTTCTTCATCTCCATCGCCTTCATGCCACTGTCCATCGCACTCACCGGACTCCTCAGCCGACACATCGCCGCTGCCAGCTTGTTCATCGCCGCCGGACTCGTGCCGCTCGCCACGACGATCCTCCTTGCAGTCCTTGGGCAACTCCGAACGCCGCGGACGACGCCCGTCGCAGCAGGTGAGGAGTGATGCACGCCAACGCCACCCTGACACCTCGCCACCGGCTCAAGGTGGCTCAGCTCGTCGTCGACGACGGTAGGCCCATCAGCGAAGTCGCCGCTCGCTTCAAGGTCTCCTGGCCGACCGTGAAGAGGTGGGTCGACCGCTATCGCGCCGGCGAGTCGATGCAGGATCGCTCGTCCCGGCCGAAGACCTCACCGAACAAGACGGACAAGGCGACGACGAAGCGGTGCGTCAGCCTGCGGATACGGCTGCGTGAGGGCCCCGTGCAGCTCGCCGCCCGACTCGGCATCGCGCCCTCAACCGTCCACCGCATCTTGGCCGGTGCCCGACTGAACCGGCTCTCCTACGTGGACCGCGAGAGTGGCGAACCGATCGGCCGGTACGAACACCCCACCCCGGCTCCCTGGTCCACGTGGACGTGAAGAAGCTCGGGAACATCCCCGACGGTGGCGGCTGGCGCTACGTCGGCCGCCGCCAAGGCGACCACAACCGAACGGCGACACCGGGTAAGCCGAAGAGCAAGTGGCACAACCCCAGGCTCGGGTACGCGTTCGTGCACACCGTCATTGACGACCACTCCCGCGTCGCGTACACCGAGGTCCACGACGACGAGACCGCCGTCACCGCGGTCGGGGGCCTGCATCGGGCTGTGGCGTGGTTTGCCGATCGCGGCGTCTCCGTAGAGCGGGTGCTGTCCGACAACGGTGGCGCCTATCGCTCGCACCTGTGGCGGGACACCTGCGAGGCCCTCTCGATCCCCCCGATGCGGACGCGTCCGTACCGGCCGCAGACCAGCGGCAAGGTAGAGCGCTTCCACCGGACCATGGCCGACGGGTGGGCCTACGCCCGCTGCTACACCAGCGAGCAAGAACGACGCGACGCCCTGCCGGATTGGCTGCACCAGTACAACCAGCACCGCCCGCACACGGCCTGCGACAACCAGCCGCCGTTCTCACGATTGATCAACGTCCCCGAGCAGTACATCTAGTGGCGTGACTTACCCGAGAGATCCTGGCTCCCGGCCTCCCGGGCGACTATTGTGGAGGGACGTTAGGCCCTTCGCTGTGGCCAATCCCTATCACAAGGCCCACCCTAGCCTTGTCGTCCACGCAATCTCCACGCAATCGAGGAACGCGAGTGAATCAGAGCCCCGGCACGACCACCCTTTCCCATGAGGCGACGGCGCAGCATGGAGGCGGAAGTGACCGCTCGCTTCGCCGCACCCTTCTCGCGTACGTTGCTCTCACAAAGCCGCGCATTATTGAGCTCTTGCTCATCACCACTATCCCCACGATGTTTCTCGCGGCCGGTGGTTTCCCGTCGTGGCTGCTGATCCTCAACACGATGGTGGGTGGCTACCTCGCGGCCGGTGGCGCGAACGTCCTCAACATGTATCTGGACCGCGACATCGATGCGAAGATGAAGCGCACGAAGAACCGCCCGCTCGTCACGGGTGAGGTTTCGCCGCAGGCGGCTCTCGCATTCGGGCTCGCCCTGTGCGCGCTCTCGGTGGTGTACCTGTGGGCGTTTGTCAACGCGCCTTCGGCACTCCTCGCGCTCGGCGCGATCCTGCTGTACGTCGTGTTTTACACGATGATTCTCAAGCGCCGCACGAGTCAGAACATCGTGTGGGGCGGGATTGCGGGCTGCATGCCGGTATTGATCGGCTGGTCAGCCGTCACGGGTGGCGTCTCATGGAGCGCGTTCTTTCTTTTCCTCGTGATCTTTTTTTGGACGCCGCCGCACTACTGGCCGCTTGCCGAGCGTTTTACGCAGGACTACGCGCGCGCCGAGGTTCCTATGCTCCCCGTCGTGAGCTCGCGTACGACCGTCGCGAAGCACATGGTGTTCCACACGGTCATGATGCTGCTGTGCTCATTTGCGATTATCCCCCTCGCACCCACCGGCATCGTGTACACGGTGAGCTCGATCGTGTTCGGCGGCTGGTTCTTGTTCCTGGTTGTGCGATACGCGGTTCGCGTGCGGCGCGGTATGACCGGTTCAAAGCTCAATCCGATGGGGGTGTTCCACGCGTCGATCACGTACCTCACGCTCGTGTTCGTCGCGCTTGCCATCGACCCCTTCGTGGTGCTCTAGAGAGACCTCATGCCCCAGCGCGTCGACAGCGCTACACGCCTTGCCGAATACTTCCTCACGCACCTTCGCATCGAACGAGGATTGAGCCCCAATACCGTCGCTGCGTACCGCCGCGATCTCACGCGGTACCTCTCGTATCTCGACGAGAGCGCGATCGATGTGCGCGATGTTCAAACGCCCACGATTGCGGGGTATATCGGTGCCCTGCGCGAGGGGAGCGCGGGAACTGCTCCCCTTGCGCCTTCGTCCGCGGCGCGAGCGCTCGCTTCGATCCGTGCCTTCCACCGCTTCCTCGATGAAGAGAACGAAACACGCACGGGCGATCCGGCGGCGCGGGTACGCGAAGCCTCCCATCCCTTGCGCCTTCCCGATGCCTTGAGCGTTGAGGAGGTAACCGCGCTTATCGATGCGGCGTCGGGGCCTTTCACCGGGGGACTTGCCTCCGAGCGCGCCCTTCGCAATCGGGCCCTCGTCGAGGTGCTCTATGGCACTGGCTGCCGCATTAGCGAGGCCCTTGCGCTCGACGTTGATGACACTGCGCTGGCCGATCAGATCATTCGCGTGCGCGGAAAAGGCAATAAAGAGCGTCTTATCCCGCTCGGGCGCTACGCCCTCGAGGCGCTCGAGGCATACCTCACGCGGGCTCGTCCAACGCTTCTCGCGAAAGGGAGCGGAAGCCCTGCGATCTTCCTTGGCAACAGGGGCACGCGCCTGACGAGGCAAGCCGCCTTTGCGATAGTCAAGACCGCAGCCGAAGATGCGAAGATTACGGCGCACGTGAGTCCTCACACGCTCCGTCACAGCTATGCGACGCATCTTCTGGAAGGTGGGGCCGACGTCCGCACGGTGCAGGAGCTGCTAGGGCACGCCTCAATCACGACGACTCAGCGCTACACACACCTGGGTCAACAGGCGCTCCGAGAAATACACGCGAGCTCTCATCCGCGAGCGCTGTAGCGGGGCGTGGGTGGAATTCGTATCCAGGGCTGCCGGTTAGACTTATTTTCATGGGCCGCGTGCAGTGAGTGCATGCGAAAGCCCGCGAACACCAACGACTTAGGGACAGGTACACGTGACAAAGAGCGAGCTTGATTTGAACCTCAATTACGGCCCCACGGGGCGCCCGCTTCCGGACTTTCCCGAGCCAAAGGCACTCGACTCTCACGGACCCGCGCGAATCATTTCGATGGTGAACCAAAAGGGCGGCGTGGGGAAGACGACCTCGGTCATTAATCTCGGTGCCGCACTTGCTGAGCTTGGTCGCAAGGTTCTTCTCGTAGACCTCGATCCCCAGGGCGCGCTCAGCGCCGGAACGGGCATCAACAGCTACGAACTCGACCTCACCGTTTACAACTTGCTTCTGGAGCGCGATCACGACATTCGCGAGGCGATCCAGCCGACGACGACGGAAAACATGGAGATTCTTCCGGCCAACATCGATCTGTCGGCAGCGGAGGTCCAGCTTGTCAACGAGGTCGCGCGCGAAATGGCTCTTGCCCGCGTGCTTCGCCCCGTCGTCGGTGACTACGACATTATTCTCATCGACTGCCAACCGTCGCTCGGTCTTCTAACCGTCAACGCGCTTGCGGCGAGCGACGGCGTCATCATCCCGCTCGGGGCCGAGTACTTTGCGCTGCGTGGCGTTGCACTGCTCGTTGAAACGATTGAAAAAGTTCAGGACCGCATCAACCCGCGCCTCGAAATGGATGGCATTCTCATCACGATGTTCGATCCGCGCACGCTGCATGCGCGCGAGGTTGTGGCCCGAGTCGTTGAGGCCTTCCCCGACAAGGTGTTCCATACGGCAATCAACCGCACCGTGAAGTTCCCGGACGCTTCGGTTGCGGCCGAACCGATTACGACGTTTGCCTCGAACAACAAGGGTGCCGACGCCTACCGCCAGCTTGCGCGCGAACTCCTCGCGCGCGGGGCAGCGGCTTGACGGGCCCGAATCGGCCGGGGCGCAGGCCGAAACGGCGCAAGAGCGACTTCACCGCGCCGAAAAAGGTTCGGCTTCGCGACTCCGCCGGTGCGCCGCGAGCACGTCGGGATAACTCCTCGCAGGCACCGTCGGAGCCTGTTCCCCATGACGGTGTACGCCTTCAGAAAGTGCTCGCGAACGCGGGTTTTGGCTCGCGCCGTGCGTGCGAAGCGCTTATCGCGCAGGGGCGTGTCTCTGTTGGGGGTGAGGTCGTGCAAGAGCAGGGAGTCCGCGTCGATCCGCGCACTGCCGTCATCCACGTCGACGGGCGTCGCGTGCAGCTCGACGAGGCGAAATTGACGGTTGCCCTCAATAAGCCGCGCAAGGTGATGAGCGCGATGGAGGATCCACAGGGGCGCCGAACTCTCGAGGAGTTTGCGGCGCGCTACCCGGTGCGCCTGTACCACGTCGGCAGGCTCGACTATGAAACCGAGGGGCTCCTTCTCCTGAGCAACGACGGGGAGCTGACGCACCGCCTCACGCACCCGAGCTTTGAGGTGTCAAAAACCTACGTGTGTCGTTTTGACTGCCCGGGATCCTTCCCTCGGTCGATTCTGGCGAAGCTGCGCGCCGGCCTCGAACTTGACGATGGCCCGGCGCGGGCCGACCGCGCAAGCCTCGTTGCCCACGATGGGCGAGAGGCAATAGTCGAAGTCACCCTTCACGAGGGGCGAAACAGGATCGTTCGCCGCATGTTCGCTGCGCTCGGGTATGAACTTACGAGTCTCGTGCGCACGCGAATCGGGCCCGTCGTTCTCGCCGATCTTGAACCGGGTGCTACGCGTGAACTGACCCGAAAAGAACTCGGCACCCTGATGGCGGAGGTCGGCCTGTGAGCATTGGCGCCAGTCGCGAAGCTGTAGCGCTCGAGGGCCCCGTTCTCGTCATAGGTGCGGGATTGATTGGCGGATCGATCGGCATGGCTCTCGGCCACGCCGGTCTCGACGTTCTCGTTCGCGATTCGTCCCCGGGAACGACCAGGCTCGCGTGCGAACTCGGGGTGGGGCGCGAGGTCCGCGAGGGCGACGAGCCGCAAATGGTCATTGTCGCGACACCACCCGATGTGTGCGCATCGGTGGCACTCGACGCTCTCGAGGAGTTTCCCGGGGCATGCGTGCTCGATGTTGCGAGCGTGAAGCAGCCCATTGCGCAGGGGGTGCTCGACGGGGCGGCGGCGAGAGGGCTTGACGCCTCTCGCTACGTGGGTACGCACCCGATGGCCGGCCGGGAAGTGGCAGGGGTGGTCGCCGCGAGGGGAGACCTGTTCAGGGGCAGGGCCTTCGTGGTGGTTCCGACGCCTGCGACCAGCCCTCGAAGTTTCGCCCTCGCACGGCTGCTCGGCGTCGAACTCGGAGCGACGGTCGTGGAGATCGAACCCGATGTGCACGATGAGGCCGTCGCCTATGTTTCGCACGTTCCGCAGATCGTCTCGAGCGTGCTCGCAAGTCGACTGACCGCGGCGAGTGAAGCAGCTCTAGGGCTGTCGGGACAGGGCCTGCGGGATACGACGCGCATCGCCGCGAGCGATCCGAGCCTGTGGGTCGAGATCCTCTCAGCCAACGCGGGGCGCATCGCACCAATCCTCAAGGCTCTAGGCGAGGATCTCGATGGGCTTACACGGGCCTTCGAGATGCTCGGCGACATGGAACCGCAACCGGGCTCGCGCGCTTGTATCGCCCGGGCGATCGCTGCGGGCAACGACGGCGTCGCCAGGATCCCGGGCAAGCACGGTGGGGGAGCGGAGAGCTTTTGCCGGGTCACGGTGCTCGTTCCTGACGAGCCGGGCGAGCTTGCGCGTCTCCTCACGCACATGGGGGAGGAGAACATCAACCTCGAAGATCTGCGCCTCGAACACTCTCTTGGGCAAAGAATGGGGCTTGCGCACGTGAGTGTCACGCGGGCCGACGAACCTCGCCTCACCGCGATGCTTGAAAAGAGAGGTTGGGCACGCGCGGGCACAGAGTGATCTGCCGGCGCGCGTGTGGGCGCGTCCGACGACTAGACTTGGAATTTGACCAGCGACAGGGGAGGAAAGACATGAACGGCGTCACCATCGCGATCGATGGCCCCGCAGGCTCGGGGAAGTCGACGGTGTCGAAAGAGGTAGCGCGAGCACTTCAGGGGGGCTATCTCGATACGGGGGCCATGTATCGCGCGGCAGCGTGGTCGTGCCTTAACAGCGGTGTCGACCTCGACGATCGCGAAGCTGTGACGGCCCACGTCGCTGAGTTCGACCTCGTGGTGTCCACCAATCCCGATGATCCGGCGATTCTCGTTGGCGGTACGGAGATTTCAGACCAGATCCGCTCCGAGGAAATCTCGACGTGCGTGAGTCGAGTGGCAACCAACACGGACGTCCGGGCCATCCTTCAGGAACGCCAGCGCGCCGTCCTGTTTACCACCGCTAACGAACTCGGGTTTTGCGTCGCCGAAGGCCGCGACATCACAACGGTCGTCGCCCCCGATGCCGACGTACGCGTGCTGCTGACGGCAAGCCCGGAAGCTCGATTGAGGCGCAGGGCGGGCCAGCTCGGTCTTGAGGAAACTGAAGCCGTGCGCGAGCGTATGCGCGACCAGGTTCTTCGCCGCGATGCTGATGATTCGACGGTTTCCGAATTTACGGAAGCAGCCGAAGGCGTGCACCTTATCGACACGACCGATCTCGACATCGACGAGGTCATCAACACCGTGCTCGAGCTCGTTCCCGGAATCGAACTCATCGATGATGAGCCCGAGAACGACGAATCTCTTTCGGGGGAAAACCCCGCGGCTTTCGACGACAGCAACCTCGACGACGAGGCTCGCACGGCATCACTGCGCGCCGGCCTCGAAGACTACGGCCTCGACGAGGAGGATCGCAGCCTCCTGACGGAGGAGTACGCCCCCGTTGCGAGCGCCGAAGATGAACGAATGCTCCCGGTCCTCGCCGTGGTTGGCCGGCCAAACGTCGGAAAATCTACCCTCGTCAATCGCATCCTCGGGCACCGCGAAGCGGTCGTCGAAGATACCCCCGGGGTGACCCGTGACCGCGTGTTCTACGAAGCGAACTGGGCTGGCCGTGACTTTATGCTCGTCGACACGGGTGGTTGGGAAGACAAGGTTGAAGGCATCGCCTACCGGGTCGCCGAACAGGCTGAACTCGCCATTGGCCTTGCCGATGCCGTGATGTTCGTCGTTGATGCGAACGTGGGCATCACTCACACCGACGAGCAGCTCGTGCGTGTTCTCCGACGCTCCAAGAAGCCCGTGCTCCTCGTCGCTAACAAGGTCGACGACCAGCGAGGTGAACTCGAGGCCGCCGCTCTCTGGAATCTGGGGCTCGGCGAACCGCACCCCGTTTCGGCCCTCCACGGACGCGGCTCAGGAGATGTGCTCGACCGTATCCTCGACATCCTTCCGGCAGAGGGGCAAACGCGTGCCAAGCCAAGTGGCCCGCGCCGCGTGGCTCTCAT
>OKMY01000523.1_pt1 | contig 9631 bp, 10 predicted proteins | sample 1614131 | NCBI WGS metagenome assembly OKMY01 (sample SAMN04436908, study PRJEB24849) | human gut metagenome | biome: human gut; feature: NICU; material: stool | host: Homo sapiens | place: USA: Saint Louis, MO | collected 2012-04-20 | reverse complement strand
GTCTCTAGTCTCATGCGCGGTCTAAATATCGAAGGTCGTGCGCAGCTCGGAGTCGGTGACCTGGCGGCGGTACCCCTCCCACTCACGGCGCTTATCGCGCAGGATGTATTCAAAGACCTGCTCGCCGAGGACGTCAGCCATGAGCTCGGAAGTTTCGAAACTCTCGATCGCGCGCAGAAGATCTGACGGGAGCGGCTCGATGCCCATGGCTTTTCTTTCCCGTTCGGTCAGCTCCCACACGGTGTCTTCTGCCCCCTCTGGCAACGGATATTCCTCCTCGATGCCCTTGAGGCCCGCGGCTAGAAGCGCCGCGAATGCGAGGTAGGGATTGGCAGCCGAATCGAGACCGCGGAACTCGACGCGCGAGCTCGTGCCTTTCGTAGGCTTATGGAATGGAACGCGCACGAGGGCGCTGCGGTTGTTGTGCCCCCACACAATGTAGCTCGGGGCTTCTTGTTCTCCCCACAGACGCTTGTAGGAATTGACGAACTGGTTCGTGAGGATCGAGTACTCGCGCGCGTGCACAAGCAAACCTGCGATGAAGTGGCGCGCTGTTCGCGACAACCCGTACTCGGCGCCCGGTTCGTGAAAAATGTTCGTGCCGTTTTGAAAAAGGGACAGGTGCGTGTGCATCCCGTTACCCGGGTGGTCAATCATGGGCTTCGGCATGAAGCTCGCGAATTTCCCTTCGCTCAGCGCGATGCCTTTCACGACGGCGCGAAGCGTGAGGAGGTTGTCGGCGGTCGTGAGTGCGTCCGCGTAGCGAAGGTCAATCTCGTTTTGGCCCGGCCCACCCTCGTGGTGGGAGTACTCGACGTGAATGTTCATGCGCTCGAGCTCTCGCATTGCGTCGCGTCTAAACCGACTACCGTCAACTCGCTGCACGTAGTCAAAATAGCCGCCCTGATCGACGGGAGTAAGGCCAACTCCCTGTTCATATGCCCGTTCGAACAGGTAAAACTCCACTTCGGGATGGGTAAAGAATTCGAGGCCCTTGGCTTCCGCACGCGCGAGGGCATCGCGAAGAACTCGGCGGGGATCCGAAGCTGCCGGCTCGGAATCGGGCGTGAAGACATCACAGATCATGACGCCCGCCTCACCGCCGCGTGGCGCCCCCATGACCCGAAAGGTCGAGGGATCCGGGCGCAAAAGCATGTCGGATTCATAGGAGCGGGTCAGGCCCTCGATCGCGCTCCCGTCAATTCCGATCCCTTCGTCAAAGGCTTTGTCGAGATCGTGTGGGGAAATCACGATCGACTTGAGCCGCCCCACGACATCGCTGAACCATAGGCGGATGTAATCAATCCCCTGTTCCTCGACCTGCCTGAGCACTGAATCCTGGTGGCGTTCCATACATCAATTGTGCCCCACGCGTGCTGCGCCCCAGAAGTCCCCCGCCGCGCCGACTACGCTGAGGTCGCACCCGCTGCATTGGACACGCACGAAAGGAATTCCCGTGAGCGAGAGCGCCACACCGCGCAAGGTCCGCACCCACACCCTCCGCGATTTCAAGAAGGAGGGCCGAGCGATCACGATGCTCACGAGCTACGACACGTTCAGCGCCGGCATCTTCGACGAAGCCGGTATCGATGTTCTTCTCGTGGGCGATTCGGCGGGGAACACCGTGCTCGGGTACGACTCGACCGTGTACACAAAGCATGAAGACATCGTGCGCTTTACCGGGGCCGTTGCTCGCTCGTGCACGCGTCCCCTGGTCCTTGCCGACCTCGCTTTTGGGACCTACCAAGCGAGTGTTGAGGACGCGGTGCGTCACGGTGTCGAACTCATGCAGGCGGGGGCACACGCGGTCAAGCTCGAGGGCGGCCGTGAAATCCTTCCCCAGGTTGAGGCACTCGTCAACGCGGGAATCCCCGTGTGCGGGCACGTGGGATTCACGCCTCAGTCGGTCAATCAGCTCGGTGGGTTTAAGGTGCAGGGCCGTGGGGAGGGGGCCGACGCACTCTTCGCCGACGCGGTTGCTCTCGAAGAGGCGGGTGCCTTCGCCGTCGTCCTCGAACTCGTGCCGGCTCCTCTCGCTACACGCGTGAGCGAAACGCTCGAAGTACCAACGATCGGCATCGGCGCGGGGGCAGGATGCGATGGTCAGGTACTCGTGTGGCAAGACATGGCGGGGCTGAGCGGCTTCGAACCCCGATTCGTCAAGGCGTTTGCCGATCTGCGCTCCGAACTGTCAAGGGCGGCGCGAGAATACGCCGACGCTGTGCGCGCGAAAAGTTTCCCCGCGCCCGAGCACACCTTTGAACAATAGTGCGGTCGATGCACTACCGGTCTTCGTCGTCCTGATCGTCGTCGTCGCGGTAGTACTCGTTCCACTCCTCGGTTTCTTCCTCCCACTGTTCGTTGTGTTCGGCCGCGCTTTCAAGCGCGTGCTGAGCCGCTTCGCGGGTCGGGTACGGGCCCATGAGCTCAATCGCCGGGCTCTGCATACCTTCTTCGATCTCAGAAGTCTTGGTGTTGTAATAGAACTCGCTCATCACACGGCCTTTCGTTAGTCGTTATCCAGATGAACCTGCCAAACTGGTAACCATGACTGTAGACCACTGGCTTCGCCCCGAAAACCGTTCCGTGCTTGAACCGGGCACCATCGGCCCCCTTCGAGAGGTTCCCCCGTCGATCGCGCGACCTGAATACGCGTTCAAAGACGAGGCCAAATCCGATAATTGCGGCCCCTACGTGCAAACCCCGGAGATCATCGAGCGCGTGCGCCGCGCCTCCGCCATTGCCGCAATCGCGCTGCGAGAAGCGGGCAAGGCAGCACAACCGGGGATCACGACCGACGAGATCGATGCCATCGTCCACGAGGTCATCCTCGATCACGGCGCCTACCCCTCGACGCTTGGATATTTGAGCTTCCCGAAGTCGTGTTGCACGAGCCTCAACGAAGTGGTGTGCCACGGCATCCCCGACTCCACCGTCATGGAAGAGGGCGACATTCTCAACGTCGATGTCACCGCGTACCTCGATGGAGTGCATGGCGATACGAACGCGACATTCCCCGTCGGCGAGATCGCTCCGGAGGCAGCGGATCTAATCGAACGTACCGAGGAGGCGATGTTCCGCGGGATCCGAGCCGCGAAGATCGGCCGCGAGGTCAATGTCGTCGGCCGCGTGATCGAAAAGTATGTAGGCCGCTTCGGCTACGAATCGGTGCGGGAGTTCACGGGGCATGGCGTTGCCGAGGGTTTCCACAACGGTCTGATCATCCCTCACTACGATTCTGCGCCTCATTACGACGATGTCATCGAGCCCAACATGATTTTCACGGTCGAGCCAATGGTGACGCTCGGCTCACGTGAGTGGGATCAGTGGGACGACGGCTGGACGGTCACGACACGCGATAAAGGCTATACGGCGCAGTTCGAGCACACCTTCCTCATTACCGAGGACGGCTACGAGATTCTGACCGATCCGGACGCTGAGATTTCCGCGTAGACTAAAGGACATTGTCACCCCGCAAGGAGAAACCTTTCACCATGGCCAAGGAAGCATTCGGAATCGATATCGGCGGCAGCGGCATCAAAGGTGCGCCCGTCAATCTGAAGAAGGGGGAACTCGCCCAGAAGCGCGTGCGCATCCCCACGCCTCAACCGGCAACCCCCGATGCGGTCGCGAAAACGGTCAAGGAACTCATCGACTCCTTTGATGTGCCCGCGGATATGCCCGTGGGAGTGACCTTCCCCGCGATCATTCAGCACGGGGTCGCGAAGTCGGCGGCAAATGTCGACGATTCGTGGATCGGCACCGATGTCGATACCCTCCTGTCTGAGGTCACGGGCCACTCGGTCTTTGTTGTCAACGATGCTGACGCCGCCGGCATCGCCGAAATGGAGTTCGGCGCAGGCAAGGACAAGTCTGGCCTCGTCATCATGACGACTCTCGGTACCGGAATCGGCTCGGCAATGTTTATGGACGGCAAGCTCATTCCTAATTCGGAACTCGGCCACCTCACGTACGAGGGAAAGAGCTTTGAGAAGTTCGCCGCGAGTTCGGTTTTCGAGAAGGCCGGCATCAGCTACGAGGAATGGGCCAAGGAGCGTCTGCAAAAGTTCTACGGCCACGTTGAGTTCCTTTTCTCCCCCGATTTGTTCATCGTGGGCGGTGGCGTGTCGAAAGACGCGAAGAAGTACCTTCACTTCCTCGATCTCAAAACCGAGATCGTACCCGCGAAACTCCGCAACGAAGCAGGCATCATCGGTGCGGCCGCACTTGCTCACGCCGAACGTAAGCTCGAAGTGAAAAAAGACAAGGGCGAGAAGAAGGCGAAAAAAGACAAGAAGAACGAATCTGCGGCGGAACTCGCTGCTGAGTCGGTCGAAGAGGCCTGAGGCGGAGGGCATCGGGGGCGCCTAAGGCGCGGACCAGCCAGCCTATAAGCCGGGTTCTGTTTCAACAGTCATCTATCTAGGATCGCCGTTACCGACGACCTCGAGCGGCCTACCCGGAGACTCGGCCTGGCAGCCTTGGCGCCTCCTGCATGACCTTGCTCCCGGTGGGGTTTACCGTGCCGGCACCATCGCTGGTGCCGCGGTGGTCTCTTACACCACCCTTTCACCCTTACCTGCGCAGCAGGCGGTTTGCTTTCTGTGGCACTGGCCCGCGGATCACTCCGGGTGGGTGTTACCCACCACCGTGCCAGGGGGAGCCCGGACTTTCCTCGAGGCAATGCCTCGCGACTGTCCAGCTGACTGGTCCAGTCCTCAACTTTACTCCACGCCCGACCAACAGGAGCACGCGCGAGATGTTAATTCTCTTACCACCGTCGGAAACGAAAACTCGCCCCGCCGCCCTCGAAGCACCGAGTCTCGATCTCGCCTCGATGTCGTGGGGTGAACTACGTGAAGCTCGTGAGGACATGCTGCGCGCGGCAAAGCTCACTGCCGAGAGCGACACCGCGATGAGCGCACTCAAAATCCCGACTACTCAGCCGGAGCTGCGCGAGCGCATGGCCCACCTCGAGCGGGAACCGGTCGCGCCGCCACTCGAGGTGTATTCGGGAGTTCTCTACGATGCCCTCGGCACGGTCTCCGTGTCCGACGGCTGCCGGCTTCTCGTCCAGTCAGCGCTCTTTGGGGTGGTCGACTGCACCGAGGACCTCATCCCTGCCTATCGTCTTTCAGCGGGAAGCGAAGTGTTGGGACTCGGAAAAGTCTCGACATGGTGGAAGCAGCACCTCAAAGACATTGGCGCAGCAATCGAGCGTAGCGGCGAAATCGTGATCGATTGCCGCTCCGGCGCGTATCGCTCGATGATGCCGCTTAAGGGCGCGCAGGTTCTCGAGGTGTCTCCGGTGGCGGTGCGCGAGGGCACGCGCCACGTGATCAGCCACGACGCTAAGCGTTACCGAGGCCTCGTCGCGTGCGCTCTTTGCGAGGCGCCAGAGGCTGCCACAACAGCTGAGAGCGTCCTCGACGTGCTCACCTCCGCCCTCGGCGATGCATTAGATTTCGAGGTCACCGATGGCAAGAATCGGCGGACGCTCACCGTGATCGACGATTGGGAGCGCCGCTAGGCCCTACGAGCCGTAATGGCCGGTAATTTCCTTGCGCGCAGTATCGAGGGTGATTTCGCCCCCATAGGGGATCACGTACTGGGGGCGAGTGTGGCCGAAGGGGAGGCCGAAGCACACGGGCATGTCGGGAGCGTAGCGTGTGAGCTCGGAGAGCACGTAGTCACGTTGCGCCGCGCGGCGAGCCGCGCGCACATTCTCAGGTGCGGGATTATCGCGATCATCAACGACAGGTCGAGCCACGAGTACGCCTGCGGCAGCCTCGAGGTAGCCTCTCTCCCCCATGCCGCGGATCCAGCGTCCTACGAGGTCGGGGCCCGGAAGAAACTCGGACGTTTCGAAGATAAGTATCGCGCCTTCGAGGTCTGCGGGATCCGGAAGTCGGTTTGCCCACGCGAGCTGGTCGAGCACCTCGAGGCATCCACCCCATGTGCGACCGCGCACGCGCGTTCGTGATCCGTAGAACTCGAGAGGAACTGCGGCCTCGCGAGGCGATGCTTCGGTCAGTGCACGCTCTTCGCTCCAATCGAACCCGTAATCTTGGCTATCGGCGGGAAGAGTGTAGGTCAGGTCCCCTTCACCAAAGAGCGCCGCGCGAAGTGAGGTGACGTGTTCGGAATCCACCGTCGGACCACTCCCGAGATGGACCATGCTCGATCCGCCATAGAAGCTTGCAAGCCCGTGCGCGAAAAGCCACGCGTGGAGATTGGTGTTATCGCTATAGCCGAAGAACGGCTTTGGATCAGCGAGGGGAAGTTCGGGGTCGAGGTAGCGAAGAATACGGATCTGATCGTTACCGCCAATAGTCGAGATAAGCGCGCGGATCTCGGGATCGGCAAAGGCGGCGTTCACGTCGCGGGCACGCTCCTCGGGGCTCGCGCCAAGTGCGCGGGTCGTGGGGTATTCGACGACCTCGAGCCCGAAGATCTCTTCGAGCCGTCTCATCGCCTGTTCGTGGATTGCGGGAAAGTACGCGGGAGCCGCCCACGCGGGCGAGAGTACGGCGACCTTGTCGCCCTCGCGGACCGCCGTGGGCTTGACAAGGCGTTTCATTTCACTGCCTCCGTGAAGGGATCGCTTGAGAGAGCTGAGACCTCGACCTCAAGATCGGGGAATTCTTCGCGCACAATCGTGGCGAGATGCGGCAGATAGAGGTATTCGCTCGCGTAGTGCGGAAGGTCGATGAGCGCGGGCACGCGAGAGTGATCCGCACGCGATTCGAGGTGTTCGAGCGCGGGATGGTGGCGAAGATCCGATGTGATGTAAAGATCCACCCCCGCGTTCGTTGCGGCCTCAAGAAAAGAGTCCCCGGCGCCCGGGCACACCGCAATACGGCGCACCTCGCGATCCGCTTCGCCGGTATGCAGGATCCCTTGAGCAGTGGCGGGCACGCTCTTCGCGATAAGCCGGGCCACGTCACCGACGGTCGACGGCTCCGAACACTCCCCCACGGCTCCTAGGCCAAAAAAGGACTCATCGTCCGCGGGCCTACCCGGCTCAAGCGCACTGGCGTCGGAAAGACCCAGCACCTCAAGCCATGCCCCGACGGTGCCGTTTCGCGAACGGTCGCTATTGGTGTGACCGCACCACAGGCCCCCGCGCGAGCGGAGGATTTCGGTCGCCACCGCCCCCTTGCCCGTCGTTGCCGGCAGAAAGTTCGCGCCTCGTAGCAGCAGCGGGTGGTGCGTGATGAGGAGCGTTCCTTCACGCTTCGCAGTCTCGCGAGCCTCGGCAACCGTCGGATCCACCGCTAGGCGTATCCGCTGAACCTCCCAGGCAGGGTCCCCGAGCACGAGGCCCACGCGATCCCACTCTTCCGCCCATTGGAGCGGGTAGAGGCTCTCGAGCAAAGCGGTCACGCGGTCGATGGTCGTCATGGGTTGCACCTCGGCGGTTGTCGGTGAACGAGAGTCAGGATTGCGCTCCACGCGCGGCTTGAGCTTCGGCGAGGGCCGCCTGATAGGCCTTCCAGGGCATGAGTACGCACTTCACGCGGCCGGGAAACTTTGCTGCGCCCACGAGTGCGATCCCATCGCCAATGATGTCTTCGTCGCCTTCGTTTTTGCCGCGAGAGTGCATGACCTCGTCGAAGTGGTCAAACGTCTTCTGCGCATCCTGGAGGGTCTCGCCGATGAGCAGATCGCTCATGATGGAGGCGGAGGCGCGGCTCATGGCGCACCCCGTTGCGTCATAGGACAGATCCGTGATCGTCGGGTTATCCGCGTCGCCATCAAGTTGGAGGCGCAGCGTGATTTCGTCCCCACACGTCGGGTTGACGTGGTGAACTTCGGATTGGAACGGCTCGCGAAGCCCAAAACTCTGGGGGCGCTTGTCGTGCTCGAAAATGAGCTCGGAGTACATCGCATTGAGGTTCATCGATCAAATCCTTTGAAAAACGAGATGGCTTCCTCGAGTGCAGAGGCGAGGCGGTCAACTTCGTCGAGTGTGTTGTACACGCTGAAACTTGCGCGAGTCGTTCCGTGAACACCATATCGACGATGAAGCGGCCACGCGCAATGATGCCCCACGCGCACTTCAACCCCAAGGGAGTCGAGAACGTGGCCGATGTCGTGAGGGTGCCGCCCGTCGACACTAAAGGCAACAGCACCCACGCGGCCGGTACTCGGCCCCTTGCCGATAATCCGTACGCCGTCGATCTGCGAGAGGTTGTCGAGGGCCCTCGCAGTCAGGTCAGCTTCGTGGGCGGCAACGTTCGCCATGCCCAGGTTCCGGAGGTATCCGACGGCCGCCTCAAGCCCAATGGCCTGGGAGATCATCGGGGTTCCCGCTTCAAAACGGGCCGGAGGCTCCGCAAACGTCGTGTGATCCATGTGGACAACTTCGATCATGGACCCTCCGAGCAAGAAGGGTGGGAGCTCGGCGAGCAGTTCGTAGCGCCCCCACAGCGCGCCGATGCCCGTGGGCCCGAGCATCTTGTGCCCCGAGAACGCGAGGAAGTCGACACCGAGGTCCGCGACGTCGACCGGCATGTGAGGTGTGGATTGGCATGCGTCGAGCACTGTAAGGGCACCGACATCGCGGGCACGCGCCACGAGAGTGGAAACCGGATTGATCGTGCCGAGCACATTGGATTGATGCGCGAAAGCGAAAACCTTCGTGCGTTCATTCAGCAGCGAATCGATATCGGTGAGGTCGAGCTCGAAATCGTCCGTCAGCGGGATGTAGCGAAGCGTCGCTCCCGTGCGGCGGGCGAGCTCCTGCCAGGGGACGAGGTTCGAATGGTGCTCCATCTCGGTGACGAGAATTTCATCTCCTTCGTGCACGCGTAGGTGTTCCGGAGTTGACGAGTCTGCGTTACCGAGTGCATACGCCACGAGGTTGAGTGCTTCGGTCGCGTTCTTGGTGAAGACGAGTTCTCGAGGGTCCGTCGCACCAATAAAACTAGCGATGGATTCGCGCGCCCCCTCGTAACGATCCGTTGCCGCCTCCGCGAGCTGGTGGGCGCCGCGCTTAACCGCCGCGTTGCTCGCCGTGAGAAACGCTACTTCGGCATCGATCACGCTCTGGGGGCGCTGACTCGTCGCCCCCGAGTCCAGATACACCAGCGGTCTCTCATCCGCGAGGTTCTGATGGAGAATCGGGAAGTCGCGGCGGATAGCCTCGACGTCGAGTCCGGGATGCTGCGCGGACACTTCAGGTGTCATGGATGAATGCTCCTTGTCGACCGTTCGAGCGTGCGACCTCCAGTATAGGAATTTTGCAAAACCGAAAGCGCAAATCTGTGGGGAATATGCCAGAGTCTCACACGATCCGCTCGGGGCCCGGGCCCAACCGCTCGTCAAGAGCGACACTACAAGCACTGCGCGCATTGGGCGACGCGCCGCGCAGGTGGCGATTAAGTAACCGGACCACAACGCAGAAACACCCCCGCTCTTCGTGAAGAGCGAGGGTGTGATGGTGGGTCTTGAGGGACTCGAACCCCCGACATCCACGGTGTAAACGTGGCGCTCTAACCAACTGAGCTAAAGACCCGCGCGGACTATCGTCGCACGAGCGGCCGGATTCGGCAAAACGGGAGGCGGGAAGGCTCAACATCACCGATACCGTCTACGTCTTTCGCTTTAGATTTAGTGTAAGCGATGG
>OKMY01000522.1_pt1 | contig 9745 bp, 9 predicted proteins | sample 1614131 | NCBI WGS metagenome assembly OKMY01 (sample SAMN04436908, study PRJEB24849) | human gut metagenome | biome: human gut; feature: NICU; material: stool | host: Homo sapiens | place: USA: Saint Louis, MO | collected 2012-04-20 | reverse complement strand
ATTATTAATATTCAGTTAATTCAAAAAATAGAGAAAGTCTGGCTATAATTAAGTTGCAATCACGAATTACATAAAAAAGGAGAGATAATTTATGAAATTTAAGTCATTGATTACAACAACATTAGCATTAGGCGTTATAGCATCAACAGGAGCAAACTTTAATACTAACGAAGCATCTGCCGCAGCTAAGCAAATAGATAAATCATCAAGTTCATTACACCATGGATATTCTAAAATACAGATTCCATATACAATCACTGTGAATGGTACAAGCCAAAACATTTTATCAAGCTTAACATTTAATAAGAATCAACAAATTAGTTATAAAGATATAGAGAATAAAGTTAAATCAGTTTTATACTTTAATAGAGGTATTAGTGATATCGATTTAAGACTTTCTAAGCAAGCAAAATACACGGTTCATTTTAAGAATGGAACAAAAAGAGTTGTCGATTTGAAAGCAGGCATTCACACAGCTGACTTAATCAATACAAGTGACATTAAAGCAATTAGTGTTAACGTAGATACTAAAAAGCAAGTGAAAGATAAAGAGGCAAAAGCAAATGTTCAAGTGCCGTATACAATCACTGTGAATGGTACAAGCCAAAACATTTTATCAAACTTAACATTTAAAAAGAATCAGCAAATTAGTTATAAAGATTTAGAGAATAATGTAAAATCAGTTTTAAAATCAAACAGAGGTATAACTGATGTAGATTTAAGACTTTCAAAACAAGCGAAATTTACAGTTAATTTTAAAAATGGCACGAAAAAAGTTATCGATTTGAAAGCAGGCATTTATACAGCGAACTTAATCAATACAGGCGATATTAAAAATATCAATATAAATGTAGAAACTAAAAAGCAAGCGAAAGATAAAGAAGCAAAAGTAAATAATCAAGTGCCATATTCAATTAATTTAAATGGTACAACAACTAATATTCAATCTAATTTAGCATTTTCAAATAAACCTTGGACAAATTACAAAAATTTAACAACAAAGGTAAAATCAGTATTGAAATCTGACAGAGGCGTTAGTGAACGTGATTTGAAACACGCAAAGAAAGCGTATTACACTGTTTACTTTAAAAATGGTGGTAAAAGAGTGATACATTTAAACTCGAATATTTATACAGCTAACTTAGTTCATGCGAAAGATGTTAAGAGAATTGAAGTTACTGTAAAAACAGTTTCGAAAGTAAAAGCGGAGCGTTATGTACCATATACAATTGCAGTAAATGGAGCATCAAATCCAACTTTATCAGATTTAAAATTTACAGGTGACTCACGTGTAAGCTACAGTGATATCACGAAAAAAGTTAAATCAGTATTGAAACATGATAGAGGTATCAATGATATTGAATTGAAATTTGCGAAACAAGCAAAGTATACTATACACTTTAAAAATGGAAAGACACAAGTCGTTGACCTTAAATCAGATATCTTTACAAGAAATTTATTCAGTGTCAAAGATATTAAAAAGATTGATATTAATGTGAAACAACACACTAAATCTAATAAAGCGCTTAATAAAGTGACTAACAAAGCGACTAAAGTGAAGTTTCCAGTAACGATAAATGGATTTTCAAATTTAGTTTCAAATGAATTTGCGTTTTTACATCCACATAAAATAACAACAAACGACTTGAATGCTAAACTTAGACTAGCGTTAGCAAGCGATCAAGGTATTACTAAACATGATATTGGACTTTCTGAACGCACTGTGTATAAAGTGTATTTTAAAGACGGGTCATCAAAATTTGTTGACTTAAAAGCTGCGAAACAAGATTCAAAAGTATTTAAAGCAACTGACATTAAAAAAGTAGACATTGAAATTAAATTTTAATCTTTAATTTTATATTAAGGCATCTCACAATAGTGGGGTGCCTTTTTCATTTGTAGAGATGTGATACTTGAAGTGATTTGCCGCACGTTTGATAAATTTATCTAAGGCATATCAAGTTATGTTAGGAGAGATGTATAAAACTAATTAGGTATAGCGATTGACAAGTTGCTGAATAAAATAAATCTTTTGATGCTTTGAAAGAAGGAATAATTTTAAAAATAAAAAACCAATAATCCAAGTCATACTCATCAGATTATTGGTTGATATTAATTATCTTAAGTCATCAATTGCTTTAGCAATTGAATCAAATACATGTGGGATATCTTCTTTTTCTACACAGCTAAACGCAATACGAATATCTGTTGCATTTAGTGCAATAACACCAATTGAATATTTTTCAATTAAATGTTTACGAAGTTCTTCAGGGTCAACATCATGAACTTTTATTGCCATAAAGTATCCAGAGTTAAAGTCATATGCTTGCCAATGTGAATGATATTGATCAGCATAGACAACTTCCTTAGTGACTTCATAGCGTTCTTTTAATGTTTGAATATTTTGTTCGATTTCTTTATCGAATTGTTTATTATTTTTTAATACATGCTTAACAGCGCTTTGTGTTGGAAGCGGTCCACTAGAAATGTTGCTTCGTATAAGACCTTTTACTTTGGCTTCTAAAACTTCTTTAGTTGTTTGATCAGACGTTCCAAATGTTATAAATCCAACACGGAATCCCCATGCGAAAAATTCTTTTGTTGCACCATCTAAACGAACAGGTAAAATTGCATTTGAATTTAAATTAGTTAGTGCAGTAAATAATGATTGAGTATACACATCTTCATAGAATAAACCATAGTATGCATCATCCACAACAGCTATAACTTTTGTACCTTTATCAGCTAATGCTTTAATTGCATCGACGATGGTAGTCACTTCTTTATGCGTAGGTGTGTAACCTGTAGGATTATTAGGATAATTTAAAATCATAATGACTTTATCTTTATTGTATGATTGTAAAGCTTCTACAAGTGAATCAGTAGTATAATGCCCGTCTTTATCAAAGATAGGATATGTTTGAAGGTTTGCACCATTTCTCGTATTGAAAACAAGTTTGTAATTACCCCAATTATGCTCTGGTAACAAGATAGTGTCACCTTGATTTACAAATAAATCGCCAACTAGAGATAAACCGTGTGTTAATGCATTTGTAACAACTGGTCGTGACATGTTGTCGATTGATAGGTCTGGATTGTCACGCAACATTTTTTGTTGCCATAAATCACGTAATTCTTCGATACCTTGTGGTGGCGCATAAGGGAATATTTCATCTGGAGTTAAATCATTAAACATTGCATCTAAAGATGATGCAAACATTTTTCCGTCTTTGTTTGTCGCCATACCTATAGTTGCATTGTATGTTGTACTCTTTGCTTCAGCAGATTGAGATAAAATGCCTTTTGGATAAAACATATTTTGACCTAAGTCAGATAACATGTTAAGTACTGTTGCATTGGACTGTTGAAGTTGTTCATTTAAGTTTTGGGCTAAAGGATTCATTATTGCTTAACCTCTCTTTAAAAAAATTGTATGCCTATATATTATCTTCAATTATACCAAAGATAAAGTGTTGTTGGTGAATTAACGAATAATATGTAAAATCCGCCACCAAAATACGAACAAATGTTCTGTTTTTATGTTAGAATAGGTGTAGGTCATCCTTCAGTATGATACTTTAGTCGAACGGAGGTGTAGTGTAATGATGTGGTGGCAAGAAGGGATGATGACACTTATTACAGGTGGCTTACTAATTATTTTTCGGCTTTGGTTAGAACTGAAATGGAAAAATAAAAAATGATCCTACACACATAAATAACCCCAAGTCTGCTGGTACCAGACTTGGGGTTGTGTAGTATAATTCTGTGGATACACTTAAATAATATCATTGAACACAATATATCGCAATCAATAATCATTTTGAATGCATAGTTTTGTCGTCATTTAAGCCAATGAGAGATTGGTTATATTACACTATATAATATATTAAGTTATGATAAATCTTTATATTTGTTATAATGTCGATGTTGAGGTGAAATAAATTGAAACATCTAACAAAAATATTTGTAGCATTAGCAATTATTTTATTTATTGTTGGTTATTATTTACAAGCAACAAACCATGAGAGCCAAGGTATAAAACTATTATTGGCAGCAATTATGTTTATGATTTGTGCTTTTATAAGTAGAAGTAATGATCGACGTAAAAATAACAAATAGAATTGACTGTTTTAAACGACTGTTCTTAATGACGCGACAATCACCGCTATAGTATAAGAATATTCGTTTTGACAGTCTTTTTTATTGAAGTAGACAATGCAAGATTAAATGGTAGTGTCTATTCATTTTATTCAACTGCTAGTAATACAATACTCAGTGTTATTTCTGAAGACTGGTTGATAATGAGACATGCATATTTACAAAACTGTGTATATTGTGTATATTGTATATATACAGAAGGTGATAGGGGGACGTTGATGAAAATAATTTTAAAAAACAATAGTGATTTTCCGATTTATGAGCAAATAAAACAGCAAGTGAAACAAAATATTTTAAAGGGTCATGTTGCTCCTGGCGAACATTTGCCATCTATGAGAGAACTTGCTAAAGATTTGCAAGTAAGTTTGATCACTACGAAACGTGCTTATGAAGATTTAGAGAAAGACGGTTTTGTTACAACAATTAGAGGAAAAGGGACCTTTGTTAAGGAGCAAGATAGTTCTATTTTAAAAGAGAAACAATTTTTTACCATTGAAAATTTGGTTAAAGAATTGGTTAATGAAGCGCAAGCCATCGAAATGTCACTTGAGGAACTTCAAGATATTTTAACGTTCATTTATGAGGAGGAATCATCATGAATGCCATAGAATTAAGTAATGTTAATTATTCAAGTGATCAGTTTAATTTAAAGAATATCTCTTTCAAAGTTCCTCAAGGATTCGTCACTGGTTTTATTGGTAGAAATGGCGCTGGTAAAACCACAATAATAAGGTTAATTATGGATTTGTATCAACCACAAACTGGTGTTATTAGAGTATTAGAAGAGGATATGGCTCTCAATCCGATAGAGTTAAAGAATAGAATTGGGTTTGTTTACTCTGAAAATTATTTTAATGAGAGATGGACTACGAAGCAACTTGAAAAAATGATTGCCCCTTTTTATCGTAAATGGGACCATCAAGTATTTGAATTTTATCTTGAAAAGTTCGATTTACCAATCAATAAATCAATAAAAACATTTTCGACTGGCATGAAAATGAAATTATCACTAGCAGTTGCATTTTCACATCATGCTGAATTGTATATTTTTGATGAGCCTACTTCAGGTCTTGATCCCATAGCTAGAAATGAGCTATTGGAGATAATTCAGCAAGAATTAATTGATGAAAATAAAACAATATTCATGTCGACACACATTATCTCAGATTTAGAAAAAATAGCTGATTATATCATTCACTTAAGTGACGGTGAAGTTATCTTAAATGGTTCAAAAGAACAACTGTTACAAAGATATCAAGTTGTGAGTGGTGCTATTGAGGACCTTGATGATGAATTAGCATCTCTACTTATTTATGAAGAACATAAGCGTACGGGATTTATAGGATTAACAGAACATGCGCAAGTATTTAAAGAAATTTTAGGTCATAAAGTGAATATCACTACACCTTCTATTGAAAACTTAATGGTTTATCTTGAAAAGAGAAAACCTAAATATTATGAAAACATCAAATTGATGGAAGAAGGTTTTTAAATGAAGGCATTGTTAATTAGGAATTTTAAATTACGACGATATACACTTATCATCTATTTTCTATTATTAACCTTATATCCTTTTTATATAATGCTTGACTCAACAAAGTTCTTTTACTTATTGCAATCTTTTATAAGTCCAACAATATTGATTATTTGGATTTTAGATGCTGGTCACTTATTTAGACTCAATCGTAGATTAGGTGGTAATGATTCATATTATTTTTATATGAGTTTACCAGTGTCAAAAAAACAATTGCTTAATGCCAACTATATTACATGCATTGTTTTAACATTAATTGGAACGCTTGTTATTAGTTTATATGCTTATGAAGCAGATGTGATTGAACCAAATTCAATCTATTTTTCAACTGCATATGCATTTGTCATATCTAACTTCTTGTCTATACCAATTGCATTTAGTCAATTTACAGAATTGCGTAGAGTCAAAGTGCCATATGGTATATACGTGTTTACTATTATCATTTTAGTTCCATTTTTATTTTCAATTGCAATAGTGTTGGTGAATTATTTTGTTCTAAGTCAATCATCATTCCCAGATCTATATTCATATATTTTAAATATTGGTTTTCTAATTATCAGCATTGTTATACTTATTGTTAATTATTTTAAACAGCTCAATAAAATAAATACTAGAAAATTTAAAGGAGGCAGTCGATGAAATTAGAACATATTACAAAAAAATACGGCTCAAATGTCGTTTTAAATGATATTGATTTTGACTTTGGCGATAGTAGAATTGTCGGATTAATAGGAAAAAACGGTGTTGGTAAAACAACTGTTATGAAAGTAATGAATGGTAATATTATTAAATTTGATGGAAAAGTAGACATTGATAATGCAGATAATATCGGTTTTTTAATTGAGCATCCTAAATTATATGATAATAAATCAGGATTGTATAACTTGAAATTATTTGCACAAGTATTAGGTAAGGGTTTTGATAAAGCATACACAGACAAAATTATAGATGCATTTGGTATGAGACCTTATATTAAAAAGAAAGTTAAGAAATATTCAATGGGGATGAAGCAAAAGTTAGCAATTGCAGTATCTTTAATGAATAAACCTAAATTTTTAATCTTGGATGAGCCTACAAATGGTATGGATCCAGATGGGTCAATTGATGTGCTGACTACAATTAAGTCTCTAGTAAATGAACTTGATATGAGAATTCTAATATCAAGTCATAAGTTAGAAGATATTGAATTAATTTGTGATAGAGCTGTATTTTTGAGAGACGGACATTTTGTTCAAGATGTAAACATGGAGGAAGGTGTTGCATCTGACACAACGATAGTTACTGTTGATCATAAAGACTTTGATAGAACTGAAAAATATCTTGCAGAGCATTTCCAATTACAAAATGTCGACAAAGCAGACGGACATTTAATGATCAATGCACAAAAAAATTATCAAGTTATACTAAAAGCATTATCTGAATTAGATATTTATCCGAAATATATTGAAACACGTAAAAGTTCATTGCGTGATACGTACTTCAATATAAATCAAAGAGGTGATAAATAATGAGAATTTTAAATTTAGTTAAGTATGATTTTTATAGTATTTTTAAAAGTCTGTTAACATATTTAGCGATACTAATCGTATCTAGTTTGATTGCAACTCAAAGTATACTTATGGCAAATTCGATGGATAACCCGAAACATATTATTGTCTATGGATCTGTCTTTGCTGCAGCAAAATGGTTATTGTTAATAATTGGATTAATGTTTGTTGTTAAGACAATTACGCGTGATTTTTCACAAGGTACAATTCAACTATATATGAGTAAAGTTAAAACACGCGTTGGTTACATTATTTCGAAAACAATTTCAATTATTTTAATTTCAATATTATTTGCATTAATTCATTATGTGATTTTGATTGTTGTGCAGGCATCTAGTAACGGGAAAAATTTGGCGTTTTCTAAATATGTAGATAATTTATGGTTCTTCCTAATCTTTTTACTATTCTTTGGCTTGTTTTTATTCTTAATCACACTTGCATCACAAAAAACAGCAATGATATTTTCGTTAGGTGTATTTTTAGTACTTATTGTACCGTTTATTAAACCTTTCATTACATTTATTCCAAGATATGGTGATAAAGTTTTAGATGCTTTTGATTATATCCCTTTTGCTTACTTAACTGATAAAATGATTAGCTCTAACTTTGATTTTAGCAATTGGCAATGGGTAATTTCATTAGGTTCTATAGTGATATTCTTCATTTTGAATATCTTATACGTCGCTAAAAAAGACATTTAATAAAAATAATTTTGAGGTTGGGAATTTTAAATTTTCCCAACCTCAAAGTTTGTCTTATTGTAAATTTATTTATTTTCTAATTTATTTAGGATGGAATTATAAACTGCTTTCCAAAATGAAGCGTCAGTTTTATAGCGGTTTGATATAACTAAGTGTGTTTCTTTTTCTAAATCTGCATAGTCTGGATGATCTTTGCTCGGTAATTTATCAGCACGAACATCAGTTACAAATTTTTGGACTTCATTTGCTCTTGGTCCCCAAACTGTTTCTTGTTCGAATTGATCATTCAAGAATACGAAGATAGGAATTGCACGTGATTTACCATTTGTTAAATATTGATCGATCAGTTTTGTATCATCATCTCTATGGAACACGCGTACTTCTAAATTTAATGCTTCACTGATGTGTTTTAGAATTGGGAGATTCATCATTGCATCTCCACACCAGTCTTCAGTAATTACTAATACTTTAGAATAATTCATCTCTTTTATTTTTTTGATGCGTGAATCATCTTCTGGTAACTCAAATGATTGATAGATACTGAGAACGGTATCTTGATTTGTCTTCATTCCATCAATGTATTCATTTAAGGGTTGGCTATTTTTGAAATAAGTTTCTAAATTTGTCATTGTAAAAACCTCCTTTAGCATTTACAACATTATACCAATTTATAGTAATAAAAGGTAATGAAATAAATTAATTGCAAATTCTTTGTTAATTTTTGTTAAGGATGAAACGGGAAGCACCTTATGCTATATTTAAATAAGTACAAAGAAAGGGTGACATCAGTGCGTATTCAAAATCGCTGGGTTGTGTTTATATTATTTTTAATCTGTTCTTTTGGTGTATTAATTGGTTTGTATCAATATCGTCATACGAAGACTGTGGATTTGTCTAATCTTGAAATAAACGATATTAAATTAAATGATAAGTTTGATAAAAAAGGCTATGAAGTCAATAAAAAAATTAAGTTTGATCGATTTAAATTTTATAACAGTAAAGCTCACCCTGACCTTACCGTTAAAGTGAGAGAAAAGGATAACATCGTTAAGGGGATAATATTAGTAAGAGATGAAAAGATACATACTAATTTTGATGGGGGAATTGGTTCGCCGATAAATAACGCGATTGAAAATCTTGGATTCGGATATAAAAGAACAAAAGTTGGCAATGATTTCTCATCTGTAAAGTATATTGATAGAGATAACCATTTAAAATTAAACTTACTTTATCAAGATTTAGAAATTAAACGTATTGAATTTTTTAGTAAATAGCTTTAGGTCTTAAAGTTATAAAAAACGAATGAATAATTTTATTGGGATGAGTGACCTATATGAACAAGATTACTTATTTAAATGAATTAGAAACAGCACTTGATGCGCTACCTAGACATTTAAGAGATCAAAAAATGTATGAATATGAACGTTTTTTTTATGAGCAAGAACTTAATGGCGTTGATGAAGAGGAAATTTTAAAGAAGTTAAAAGACCCACAAGATGTTGCAGCTGAAACAAAAGCTAGAAGTGTTATTGATTATGCTGAATCTAAACCAACATTTGAAAATATTTCAAGAGCTGTTGCTGCTTCATTAAGTTTAGGCATTCTATCTATTTTTGTCATCCTTATACCAGTATCTATAGTTGGATTATTTGTATTAGCATTATTTTTAATATCACTTTTGCTGCTGTTTTGTCCAATTATTTTATTAGCATCAGCAATATCCAGAGGAATTGTAGACTCAATTAGTAATGTATTTTTTGCCATATCATATTCAGGATTAGGATTAGTATTTATCATTGTCATAT
>OKMY01000503.1_pt1 | contig 10134 bp, 10 predicted proteins | sample 1614131 | NCBI WGS metagenome assembly OKMY01 (sample SAMN04436908, study PRJEB24849) | human gut metagenome | biome: human gut; feature: NICU; material: stool | host: Homo sapiens | place: USA: Saint Louis, MO | collected 2012-04-20 | reverse complement strand
CCGCGTCTCGCAGGCAAGGAGCCTGGGTAAATATTTCCTGTTAGTCGATAACATGCTGGTCGTGCTGGGCTTTTTTGTCGTTTTTCCGCTGATTTCCATCCGCTTTGTCGATCAGATGGGTTGGGCAGCGCTGATGGTCGGCATTGCGCTCGGCCTGCGCCAGCTGGTGCAGCAGGGATTAGGCATTTTTGGCGGCGCCATTGCCGACCGCTTCGGCGCGAAACCCATGATTGTCACCGGCATGCTGATGCGCGCCGGCGGCTTCGCGGCGATGGCCGTCGCCCATGAGCCCTGGGTGCTCTGGCTCTCCTGTATCTTGTCCGGGTTAGGCGGCACGTTGTTCGATCCGCCACGAGCCGCGCTGGTGGTCAAACTGGTGCGCCCGCATCAGCGCGGCCGCTTTTTCTCCCTCCTGATGATGCAGGACAGCGCCGGCGCGGTGATTGGCGCCCTGCTGGGCAGTTGGCTGCTACAGTATGACTTCCGTCTGGTGTGCAGCGCCGGCGCCGCGCTGTTTATCGCTTGCGCCGCGTTTAACGCCTGGTATCTGCCAGCATGGAAACTGTCCACGGTGAAAACGCCAGTCCGCGAGGGGCTGGGACGGGTGCTGCGGGATAAGCGCTTCGTCACCTATGTCCTGACGTTAACAGGCTATTACATGCTGGCGGTGCAGGTGATGCTGATGCTGCCGATCATGGTGAACGACATCGCCGGTTCGCCGGCCGCCGTGAAGTGGATGTACGCCATCGAAGCCACCATTTCACTGACCCTGCTCTATCCCATTGCCCGCTGGAGCGAGAAACGCTACCGCCTTGAGCACCGGCTGATGGCCGGTCTGCTGGTAATGACGCTGGCGATGCTGCCGATTGGCATGACCAGCAGTTTGCAGCAGTTATTTACCCTGATCTGCCTGTTTTACATCGGTTCGATCATCGCGGAACCCGCCAGGGAGACGCTGGGCGCCTCGCTGGCGGATTCCCGGGCGCGCGGCAGCTATATGGGGTTCAGCCGCCTGGGTCTCGCCTTCGGCGGCGCGCTGGGTTACGCGGGCGGCGGCTGGCTGTTTGATGCCGGCAAAGCCGTGGGCCAGCCCGAACTGCCGTGGCTGATGCTCGGCGCCATTGGGTTTATCACTTTCCTTGCCCTGTGGTGGCAATTCAGTCCAAAACGCTCCGCCTCCGGTATGCTGGAGCCGCGCACCTAAGAGCGTAGGTCCGCGGTTTCTCCTGCCTTTCAGCCTATTCTGCTGGCATGAAGAATGCTGACAGGTCATGATGCTTTGTGTCAGGATGAATGATGGTACGAGCTTGAGGAACCCCATGAAAAAAATATTGATCGCCGCGGCGCTGATTGTCAGCGGTCTGCTGAGCGGCTGTAACCAGTTGACCCAATACACGGTAAGCGAGCAGGAGATAAACCAGGCGCTGCAGAAGCGTAACCATTTCGCCAAAGATATCGGTCTGAAAGGCGTTGCCGATGCCCATATTGAGCTGCAGAACCTGACCAGCGCTATTGGCCGTGAAGAGCCGGGTAAAGTCACGCTGACCGGGGTCGCCAACGTCGATCTGAACTCCCTGTTCGGCACCCAGAAAGCGACGATCGATCTGAAGCTCAAAGCGCTGCCAACCTTTGACAGAGAGAAAGGCGCTATCTTCCTGCAGGAAATGGAGGTGGTCGATGCCAAAGTGGCGCCCGAGAAGCTGCAGTCGGTGATTCAGGCCCTGCTCCCCTATCTGAATCAGTCGCTGCGCAGCTACTTCAGCCAGCAACCGGCCTATGTCCTGCGTGAAGACGCCAGCACCGGCGAAGCGCTGGCGAAGAAATATGCCAAGGGCATAGAGGTGAAACCGGGCGAAATTGTCATCCCCTTTACCAATTAATCTCCAGGGCGCTACGGCGCCCTGAATTTTTTACGGAAATGAGTGCAAAGGAAAACGTTTACGCTTATCCTTAGTGCCCGGCAAAAAACAGCCCTGATGACTGAACCTATTAGCCGGAGCCTTCCATGACAGCACAACCCCAGGTATTGAAAATCCGCCGCCCAGACGACTGGCATATCCATCTGCGTGATGACGATATGCTGAAAACCGTCGTGCCTTACACCAGTGAGTTTTATGGCCGGGCGATCGTGATGCCGAATCTGGTGCCGCCTGTCACCACCGTCGCGGCGGCTATCGCCTATCGCCAGCGCATTATGGACGCCGTCCCGGCCGGGCACGATTTTACCCCGTTGATGACCTGCTATCTGACAGACTCCCTCGACCCGGCGGAGCTGGAGCGCGGCTTTAACGAAGGAGTGTTCACCGCCGCCAAGCTCTACCCGGCCAACGCCACGACCAACTCCAGCCACGGTGTCACCAGCACCGACGCCATTATGCCGGTGCTGGAGCGGATGGAAAAACTGGGCATGCCGCTGCTGGTACATGGGGAAGTCACCCACGCCGAGATTGATATTTTCGATCGTGAAGCGCGCTTTATTGACACGGTGATGGAGCCCCTGCGCCAGCGCCTGCCCGGTCTGAAGGTGGTCTTTGAGCATATTACTACCAAAGATGCCGCCGAATATGTGCGTGACGGTAATGAACTGCTGGCGGCCACTATTACCCCGCAGCACCTGATGTTCAACCGCAACCATATGCTGGTCGGCGGTATTCGTCCTCACCTGTACTGCCTGCCGGTACTCAAACGCAATATTCATCAGCAGGCGCTGCGCGAACTGGTCGCCAGCGGCTTTAGCCGCGCCTTCCTTGGCACCGACTCCGCACCACACGCCCGCCATCGTAAGGAAGCCAGCTGCGGCTGCGCCGGCTGCTTCAACGCCCCGACCGCCCTCGGCAGCTACGCCACCGTGTTTGAAGAAATGAACGCTCTGCAGCACTTTGAAGCCTTCTGCTCGCTGAACGGCCCGCGCTTCTATGGTCTGCCGGTCAATGAAAGCTATGTTGAGCTGGTGCGTGAAGAGACCACGGTCGTTGACAGCATTGCGCTGCCCAATGATAGCCTGGTCCCGTTCCTGGCGGGTGAAACCGTTCGCTGGACGATGAAGCGATAAAAAACGTAGCCCCCTGTTGTCAACGCCCATCGGATACTGTATAAATAACCAGTATCAAAAACAGGGGGCAATTATGCGCATCGAAGTGTCTATCGCCAAAACGACCGCCTTACCCAACGGCGCGCTGGAAGCGCTGAATAACGAACTCTCCCGGCGTATCGCCGAGCAATTCCCGGCCATCGACAGTCAGGTGAGCGTGCGCTACGCCACCGGCAACCAGCTCTCGGTGTTCGGCGCCCTGAAAGAAGACAAAGACCGGATAAGCGAAATCCTGCAGGAAACCTGGGAAAGCGCGGACGACTGGTTTGTCCACGATCTCTCCTGAAGCATGGCGGGATCCAGTTACTCTGGTTTGCTCCCTCATTGTGCTTTTCTTTGCCGGGTCGCCCCGGCTTTTTTCTCCCCGCCTCTTGTTCAGAATATTCCTGATTATTCTGCTTAATATTGGCTAAAATGGCCATTTCCCGCGCTTATCTTGCGTAAAAAAGCGGCGAAAACAAGAAAATCATGCTGCCTTTCATTTAATTTCTCGAGTTTATTCTTGATCCCTGATATAATTAACTTGCTTCAAAAAACATGCATTAAACCTCGAGAATTGTTGTCTTTTAACATATGAATAAGGGGTTATGATGGAAAAAAATAATGAAGTCATTCAGACCCATCCCCTCGTTGGATGGGACATCAGCACCGTTGATAGCTACGATGCGCTGATGTTGCGCCTGCACTACCAGAACCCCACTCAAGAAAACAGTCATGATGCTGAAATTGGCCAGACGCTATGGCTAACGACGGACGTCGCACGTCAATTTATTTCAATCCTGGAAGCAGGCATTGCGAAGATTGAATCTGGCGAATACCAGGAAAACGAGTACCGCCGACATTAACGCGATACGGGGAATGACTAAACAATAGTCTTAACAGGCACCTGCGGGTGCCTGAATTATTTTCGGGCTTGTATAAGCGCAGGGAGTTAATTACCCTGCTAATAAGGCAATTACCCGGAACTCACCATGCAATACGATCTTATCATTATCGGCAGCGGATCGGTCGGCGCTGCCGCTGGCTATTATGCGCGTCGTGCCGGACTCAATGTTCTGATGACCGATGCCCACCAACCTCCCCATCAGCAGGGCAGCCATCATGGCAGTAGCCGTCTTATCCGTCACGCTTATGGCGAAGGTGAAAAGTATGTTCCGCTGGTGCTGCGCGCCCAGCAGCTGTGGGATGAACTGGCTGAAATCAGCGGCGAAGCCGTTTTTGAACGCACCGGCGTCATTAACCTCGGCCCCGCCAGCTCTCCTTTCCTGGCCAACGTCGCCGCCAGCGCCAGGGCGTTCGATCTTGAGGTTGAAGAGTTAGATGCTCAGGCCGTCATGCAGCGCTGGCCGGAGATACGCCTTCCCGACGACTATCGGGCGATTTTCGAACCGGCTTCCGGCGTACTGCGCAGTGAGCTGGCTGTCGAGACCTGGATACGTCTGGCACGGGAAGCTGGCTGCGCGCAGCTATTCAACTGCCCGGTCTCAGCCATTCATCACCATGCAGACGGGGTCACCATTGATACCCTTGACGGTGAATATCACGGCAAGAAATTGCTGATTAGCGCCGGTACCTGGGTCACCCGCCTGCTTCCGGACCTCCCCATCCAGCCGGTACGTAAGGTTTTTGCCTGGTTCCAGGCCGATGGCCGTTACAGCAGCAAGAATCATTTCCCGGCATTCACCGGCGAGCTACCCAACGGCGATCAATACTACGGTTTCCCGGCGGAAGATAACGAGCTAAAGATCGGCAAGCATAACGGCGGTCAGCCTGTCTCCACGCCGCAGGAGCGATCGGCGTTTGGCGCTGTCGCCAGCGATGGTTCCGAATCCTTTCCGTTTTTACGTAACGTCCTGCCCGGGATCGGCGGCTGTCTGCACGGCGCCTCCTGCACCTATGACAACACGGTCGATGAAGATTTTATTATCGATACGCTCCCTGGCAGACCAGACACGCTGCTGATCACCGGTCTGAGCGGCCATGGCTTTAAGTTTGCGCCGGTGCTGGGAGAAATTGCCAGTCAGTTTGCCCAGTTTGCCCAGGGACAGACGTCGACCTTTAACCTGACGCCTTTCTCGCTGGCGCGCTTTAGCTCATAACGGAATGCGGCACGCTTGCCGCCGGAAAAAAAACGGCCTCTGTGTCGAGGCCGTTAGTCATTGAGAACGGTTATGCGTCGCCTGTTTAATATGCTGGTTAACAACGTGCGCGAGCACTTTATGATCTACCTTGCGCTGTGGTTGCTGCTGGCGATCATCGATCTCGTCTGGTTATGGTTTTTCTGACGACTCCGGCTCGGGGATCCCGAGTTTGGTGTTCAGTCGGCCACGCGATTTGTTAAAGATTTTATTGCCGTTTTCGCGTCCGGCGCGCAGTTTGCGCTGCTCCTCTTCCGGCAGCTTATGCTCTTCCATGCACGCTTCGCTACAGCAACCGGCAAACTTCTCAGCGCAGCTCGGGCACTGTATAAACAGCAGATGACAGCCATCATTCAGGCAATTGGTATGGGTATCGCACGGCGCGCCACACTGATGACAGTGCGCGATGACGTCATCGGAGATACGCTCGCCCATCCGCTCATCAAAGACAAAGTTTTTGCCAATAAAACGGACCGGCAGCCCCTGCTCACGTGCGCGGCGGGCGTACTCAATAATCCCGCCCTCGATATGCCAGACCTTATTGAAACCGTTATGCTTCATCCAGGCGCTGGCTTTTTCACAGCGAATACCGCCGGTGCAATACATAACAATTTTCTTGTCTTTGTGGTCCTGCATCATTTCCACGGCTTTCGGCAGTTGGTCGCGGAAGGTATCCGCCGGGATCTCCAGCGCGTTTTCGAAATGACCCACCTCATATTCATAGTGGTTACGCATATCGATAAATACCGCATCCGGATCGTCAAGCATGGCATTGACGTCCGCCGCCTTGAGATAATCCCCAACATTGGAGGCATCGAAAGAGGGATCGTCGATGCCATCGGCGACAATACGGTCACGCACTTTCAGGCGCAGCACCCAGAAAGATTTCCCATCGTCCTCAAGGGCGATATTGAAACGCAGCCCCGCCAGCGCCGGATCGAAGCCATAGAGAAACTCACGCAGGGCTTCAACGTTGCTTTCCGGCACGCTGATTTGCGCGTTGATCCCTTCCCGGGCCAGATAAATACGGCCAAAGACCTTCAGCTGGGTTAAGGCAACCCATAACGCATCGCGAGTGGCTTGTGGGTCGACAATGGTGAAATATTTATAGAATGAGATCGTCGTGCGCGGCTCGGTCTCAGCCAGCATTTGCGCCTTTAACGTCTCATTTGAAATGCGGTTGTGTAACACTGGCATGGTGTACCTGCTCGACATAGAAATGAGGAAATAAACGGCGGGCATGATATAGCAAAGCTAATTAATTTACATCCCTACATTTTACGCTACATTTCTCTCACCCGGTCGCGCCCCGCTTAACAAAACGAGCTGACTGTCGCCGCCTTTGGCTGGCCGGTAAAAAAATGCGATAATATAAGACGTTGCTCACTGATACGGGTATGAAATGACTCATTTGCCTAAATTTTCTCCGGCGCTGTTGCATCCGCGCTATTGGCTGCTGTGGCTGGGTATCGGCCTGCTGTGGCTGGTTGTCCAACTGCCCTATCCGCTGATTTACCGCCTGGGAAATGCCATCGGCCGGCTGGCCATGCGCTTTATGAAGCGTCGGGCGAAGATCGCCTATCGCAACCTTGAGCTCTGCTTCCCCGACAAAAGCGAGCAGGAACGTCACCGAATGGTGGTGATGAACTTTGAATCGGTGGGTATGGGACTGATGGAGACGGGGATGGCCTGGTTCTGGCCGGTTCGTCGTATCGCCCGCTGGACCGACACCATCGGCTTTGAGCATATCCGCGATGTGCAGGCGCAGCAGCGCGGCATTCTGCTAATCGGTATTCACTTCCTGACTCTCGAGATGGGCGCGCGGATGTTCGGCATGAACGAGCCGGGGATTGGCGTCTATCGCCCCAACGACAACCCAGTGATCGACTGGCTGCAGACCTGGGGTCGGCTACGATCCAATAAGGACATGATTGACCGTAAGGATCTGAAAGGGATGATCCGGGCGCTGAAAAAAGGCGACGTGGTCTGGTATGCGCCCGATCACGATTACGGTCCGACCGCCAGCGTCTTCGCCCCACTGTTCGCTGTCGACCAGGCGGCGACCACCTCCGGCACCTGGATGCTGGCGAAAATGTCCAAAGCCTGTATCGTCCCCTTCGTCCCGCGTCGCAAACCGGATGGTAAAGGTTATGAACTGATTATCCTGCCGCCAGAGTGTTCCCCGCCGCTGGACGACGCGGAAACCACGGCCGCCTGGATGAACAAGATTGTTGAGCAGTGCATCATGATGGCCCCGGAACAATATATGTGGCTCCACCGCCGCTTCAAAACCCGCCCCGAGGGCATGCCCTCCCGCTACTGATCCCTTTTCCCGGCCGCGCATGTGGCCGGGAATGCGCTTCTCGCTCATGCTTTAGGCTCTGCTTTAGCTTTAAAAGCTCTCCTCCATTGCGGCATTTATTTCCCAGGCGCATAATTAGCAGGCTCATATTTTCTCTTAATTTGACCTGCCGCGCAGGCCAGTGGAACCCTATGTCCTCTGCTGATACCCCTATTAACTGGAAACAAAATCTGACCGTGACCTGGCTCGGCTGCTTTTTAACGGGCGCCGCCTTCAGTCTGGTTATGCCCTTTCTGCCACTCTATGTCGAACAGCTCGGGGTCACCGGGCATAGCGCGCTGAACATGTGGTCCGGGCTGGTCTTTAGTATCACCTTCCTCTTCTCCGCCATTGCCTCACCGTTCTGGGGCGGTCTTGCTGACCGCAAAGGACGAAAAATTATGCTGCTGCGTTCCGCCCTCGGAATGTCCGTAGTGATGATGCTGATGGGGATGGCACAGAATATCTGGCAGTTTCTGCTGCTACGCGCACTGCTCGGCCTGCTGGGCGGCTTTATTCCCAACGCCAACGCCCTGATTGCCACCCAGATCCCGCGCCACAAAAGCGGCTGGGCGCTGGGCACGCTGTCAACCGGCGCGGTGAGCGGCGCCCTGCTCGGCCCGCTGGCGGGTGGCTTCCTGGCCGACCACTGGGGCCTGCGCACCGTCTTCTTTATGACCGCGGCGGTGCTGTTTATCTGCTTCCTGTTTACCCTGTTTTTAATCCGTGAAAATTTTGTGCCGATCGCCAAAAAAGAGATGCTCAGCGCCAGAGAGGTTTTCTCCTCGCTACAGAATCCCAAGCTGGTGCTCAGCCTGTTTGTGACCTCGCTGATCATCCAGGTGGCCACCGGCTCCATTGCGCCGATTCTGACGCTTTACGTGCGCGATCTCGCGGGCAACGTCAGTAACATCGCCTTTATTAGCGGGATGATCGCCTCGGTGCCGGGAATAGCCGCGCTGATGAGCGCCCCGCGGCTGGGCAGGCTCGGGGATCGTATCGGGCCGGAAAAGATCCTCATCGTCGCGCTAATTATCTCTGTGCTATTGCTGATCCCGATGTCGTTCGTTCAGACCCCACTGCAGCTGGGTATCCTGCGTTTCCTGCTCGGCGCGGCAGACGGGGCACTGCTGCCGGCAGTGCAAACCCTGCTGGTGTATAATTCCACCAGCCAGATCTCCGGGCGTATCTTTAGCTATAACCAGTCGTTCCGCGATATTGGCAACGTCACCGGCCCCCTGATAGGCGCCTCGGTGTCCGCCAACTACGGTTTCCGCGCGGTATTCCTGGTCACCGCGGGCGTGGTGCTCTTTAACGCCATTTATTCTACCCTCAGCCTGCGCCGACCTGCCGCGGAAGCCTCGCAGCCTGACCGCCATTCAGTAAATTAATGTCCAGAGGGGCCCAGCCCCTTGACGCTTTGGCTACCGCCTTCTATAGATTGAATCGTGTTCAATTCATATTCTTCTCAGGAGATTCGCTATGCCAAAGGATTCGATGTTCTATGCCACGCTCGAAGAAGCTATTGATGCAGCACGCGAAGAATTTCTCGCCAATAATCCTGACAGCGATGAAGAGAGCGCTAACGTTGAGCAGCTTAATATTCAAAAGTATGTGCTGCAGGATGGCGATATCGCCTGGCAGGCCGAATTTTTTGCTGACGAAGACGAACAAGGCGAATGTTTACCGATGCTCAGCGGCGAAGCTGCGCAGAGCGTTTTCGACGGGGATTATGATGAGATAGAGCTGCGCCAGGAGTGGCTGGAGGAAAATACCCTCCATGAGTGGGATGAAGGCGAATTCCAGCTCGAGCCCTCGCTGGACACCGAAGAGGGACAGACGGCGGCCGACGAGTGGGACGAGCGCTAATCAGTTATAGGGCCCGTGGCTGGCATCCAGCGGCAGCAGCAGCGTATCGAACACCAGCGAGAACGGCAGGTCCAGAACGGTGAGATAGCGCCATGCCGAGTCGCGAACGTCCCACTGCACGCCCGGGTAATATTGATTGCCATGCCCCTGCCCGGGCACCGTCCGGCTGATAATGCTGCCGCAGCCGCTCAGCAGCAGCGCCATGGCAATGATCGATAATATTCGCATCCACAACCTCGTGTTTCAGATAAAAAAATACCGGCATCGCTGCCGGTATTTTCCTTTACGTACGGCTTATTTCGTTTTCAGCGCCAGCGGGTTAAGCGCTAACTGCTGATAGGCGTTGACCCACGATGAATATTTCTCCGGCGCGGCCCAGACGCGATAGTGCAGACGCGACATGGTCACCGGGTCGCTCAACAGCACCAGTCGACGATCGCGGTTCAGCTTATCCGGCGTTTCGTTCAGCGCCTGCTCAACGTGGCGCTCGCGAGCGATCTCAAGGATATGACCATGACGGTGGCGCGCGGTGGCCATCGCCGTGGCGAGGGCGTTAAACGACGGATTGAATACCGCGTGCATAAAGCCATCGTCCAGTGAACGCTGACGGTTCAGCGTCAGGTACGCGTCGGTATCCTTGAGCACCTGCGGCGGCGAATACTCTTCCGGGATCAGGAACAGCTTCCAGCGCTTGG
>OKMY01000497.1_pt1 | contig 10253 bp, 7 predicted proteins | sample 1614131 | NCBI WGS metagenome assembly OKMY01 (sample SAMN04436908, study PRJEB24849) | human gut metagenome | biome: human gut; feature: NICU; material: stool | host: Homo sapiens | place: USA: Saint Louis, MO | collected 2012-04-20 | reverse complement strand
ACATAGCAATATTTACCTGTTTTTAACTACAAAATTATCACTACATGAAATACGATAATTCGGATTTCTTAACTTCTCTGCAATTAATGTACTCATTGTTTCATCGTATGATTCATGTATAATAGCATTTTTTAAATAATTCTTGTAGTTACGATAACAATAGTCAGTCATTGTAACTCTATAACTCTTAGTCAAATCAATTTGATCTAACATTACTCGTTGCCCAGGTTCTTGATTCATATCAATCTCATAATTGAATCCTTGCCACATTGTACATAACGTTTCATCAATAATTGTTAAGCTTAATTGCTCATTAACAAAATCTAAATATGAATAACTATACTCCAATATATCTTTGATATTTTGACCACTAATTGTCATATCCATTGGCTTATCTGGATATGGGTATGCATGATACAAATCTTCGTTTCGAATCTGTCCACTCAATCCCTTCTCTCCGTTCATAGGCACGTGAACACATGTTATATCATTATCAAATGCAAGGTGAATTGCATCATGTAATAATTGCGAAAATGGATGTGTTTGACAGACTAAATCTTGTAACCCATTTACTGATAACATCAAACCTTTATCACTTATGATTTCCTGTGACCAATAAGCCACTGCCTTTCTATCATAGAATGTTAAATCTAATAATTCTTGATCCTCTTCATACTCATTTAAGTCAATCACTTTAGAATCAATGCTTTCAACATCATAAGTTGTTGTTCTCTTTTTAAAATTAATCGAGAGATGTACAAGCTCTTTTGCATCTTGACCAGCCTGAACATAATACGTTTCATGATCTTGACCTACTATTGTTTGATGCTGATGTGCTGTAATCATTAAATCTATAACACCGAGTTCTTCCATTAATTTTTCAGCTTCATTCGAACTTGCCTTTTTATTTTTCGTACTATTACTAATTTTATTCAATCCACCATGATAAATTACAATCAAAAAATCCGGCTCTTCAACTTCATGGATATATCTAATCCAACGTTTTGATGCCACTAATGTCTTTTCAATAGATACATCTTGCTCCATTTCAGAATACTCATTTTCCATTAAACCATCTGCTGTGACGCCTACGATAGCAATTTTTAAGTCACCAAAATGTTTAATACAATATGGAGTTGAAAAATAAGGCTCCTTAGTAACATTGTATTCAATATTTGCTGATAACCATGGAAAACGTGCCAATGCAATTGAACGAGTTAAAAATGATAAACCAAACTTGAATTCACTTGGACTCACACCGCTAGCATCATAATGCATTCTGTTCATCAACTTTATCATTGGATGTCGTTTATAAGGTGCAACAATAGCATAATAATAGGCCGCTAACGAGCCAGCTAAACTTCCGCCACTATCTAATAAAATGACGCGATGATTTTGTGCTCTTACTTGGTTAACATAAGTACCAGCTCTATAAATATTTGAACCATAATCACCATTTAAGAAATGACTATGCATATCTGACGTAGTTAAAATCTCTACATTAATGTTTTCATTTTTTTCCATCATGTTACACCTCTCATTGTTACTAGTTTACCATTTTCAAAACCAATCGTCTTATAAAATAAGTTAAAAATACAAACTAAAAAAGCAATCTAAGTTCCAGTTAAAATCTACATTAACTAAACTTAGATTGCTATTATATTATCCTATTTGAATACGTTCTTTTGGATAATGGAATTTATCTGGTTCTCGACGTCCTGCTATCATAATGATAAATGATATTAAGCCAACACGTCCTATAAACATGAGTACCATTAGTACGACCTTGGAAATATCACTAATATCACTTGTGACACCAAGCGATAGTCCACAAGTTCCAAATGCAGACATGACTTCAAAAAATACTTGTAAAAATGTAAGCTTACCATTTTCAGTAGCTGATATAATTAGCATTCCTAAAAATGTTAAAATTGTCGCCATTGTAAATACTGCAAATGAACGTTGAATATCCATAATGTGTACTTCTCTATTGTAAACTTTAATGGATGTTTTATCGGCATTATTACTAAAGTTAATTAAAAACAAAATTAAAATAGCGAAAGTTGTTGTACGAATACCGCCACCAACCGAACTTGGCGAAGAACCTATAAACATTAAAATACCCATGATAATATTCGTAGGGTCACTTAGTGTTGTCACATCAATTGTTTGAAGACCCGCACTTCTTGTAGTCGCTGATTGAAACAGCGAATAGAATAACGATTGATGCCAACTTAATCCTTTGAACGCATGGTTATGTTCAAATAATAGAATGGCTAATACCCCAACAATAAATAGGAATAAATATGTTGATGTCGTAATTTTAGTAAATAATGAAAATCTAAAATTAGTAACCCTATTTTGAATATAAGCTTTAACTTCTAATAACACTGGGAAGCCGATTGATCCTAAAATTATTAAAAATATAACTATCGCTTGTACAAAATAATCATGTGCATAAGGAATTAATGACTTACCTGTAATATCTAATCCACCATTGGTAGTGGCAGAAATAGAAACAAAAACACCTTGCATGATTGCATATTTTAAATCTGGATTATCTCGATAAAAGTAAAATGCTAATAACATGGCTCCTACGAGTTCGATTACAAATATTGATTTTACAATATCAATAATCAATTTGACGGTACCACTCATTGTGTTTTTGTTATTATCTAACATAATTAACTGACGTTCTCTAATTCCAATATGTTTACCTAGTACCACCCATAACATCGTACCAATTGCCATGACGCCAATTCCACCAATATTTAATATCACGAGGATAATTAATTGTCCAAATGTAGAATAGGTATCGACAATACTTATCGGAGACAATCCAGTAACACTAATTCCGGATACGGCAACAAACAATGTGTCAATTGGATTTACTTCTACACCTGGTTTATGAACATACGGTAAGTTTAATAATAAAAATGCAACGACAATTGCGACGATATAGTACAATACAATACCTTGTTGAGGGCTTGATCTTTTTAAAAACTGGCTAAAAATTGACACGTTGTTCACCTCAACATTATTTTAGTTTAATATTAATTTCTTTCTCTTTACCATCTCTATAAATCTTCGCTGTAATTGATTTCAAGTCATCTTTATGACTAAATATAATCTGCCTAAAGCGTAAATCATCTTCTAAAAGTTTGCCATCTAATTCAGTAATTACATCACCTTTTTTCAGACCAGATCGATCTGCTAAACCATTGTTGTCAACTTGATCTACAACAACACCATTCTTAACTTTTCCTGGCAATTTAACTGCTTGTCTTTCAAAACTATTTAGATTGGCAATATTCTTCATTTTAACACCTACATCCGGATAGTCAATTTTACCTTTTGTTTCTAAATCTTTTACAATCTTTTGTACTTCATTAACAGGTATTGCAAATGACATATTTTCAACGTTTGGCATACTAATTTTAGCTACAACTACACCAATTAATTTTCCTTCTCTATTGACGACAGCACCACCCGAGTTACCTGGATTTACTGATGCATCAATTTGGAAAGCTTTCATCAACATATCATATTTATTATCTTTATCGAAATCAATAGGAACATTTCTGTTCAGACCTGAAATAATACCTTCTGTCACAGTGCCTTTAAAGTCTACACCAAGTGGATTACCTACGACTAATATTGGCTCTCCTAACACTAAATTATTTGAATCTCCAATAGCTATCTCTTTCACTGAACTGTCTGAAGAAGTCGCTTTAACAACAGCTAAATCTGACCATTTATCTTTTCCAAGCACTTTCCCAACAACACTTTTATTATTCGAGAAAGTTATTTTTTGATTTTCTTTATCACCGACAACGTGTGCATTCGTAACAATGTATAACGTATCTCCAGATTTTTTATATACAACACCTGATCCTACTTCGTCTTGAGATGCTTTATCTTTAGGTAATGATGAATCTTTTGATGTTTCATTTTCAACTGTAACGACCGATTTAACTGTATTATTGGCATTTTTCATCGTTGTCGTATATTTTTGAGCATCTGTATCATTATTATCATTCATGCGATCATTTTTGTTCACATTATTAAAAATGGCATTCAAAATAACAATTAGAATAATAATACCCATTAGAATAACTAATTTAGGCCAATACATCATCCAAAACTTTTTCAAAATGTCACTATAATTATTATTTGTAGCGCGCCCTTTGTTCAATTTTGATGTAGCTTTTTTTTGATTATTATTTGCCGATGTCTTTGTATTTGGTTTTTGACCATTTAATTTATCATTGTCATTAGTAGCAATATTTCTTTTTTCAGTGCTACGATGAGATGCACTTGACTGACTTTGATATCCCACCGTTTCAGACGAGTCTGCATTTTGTTTATGTTTATCTTCAACATGATTTTTTTCATCAAGTTTTCGATCGTCATCTGTTTTTGATAATGATGGTGTATTGATATCATTATCAGGATTATCGTCAACAATATGATCTTCTCTCATAACGTTATCTTTATCATCACTTATCGATGGTGTATGATGACTTAAATCATTTTCATGATTAGACTTGTCATTTTGTTCGCTATCACCATATGTATAGGTTTTTGTTTGCTCATTTTGACTTTGCTGTCTTTTCAATTTCTGTTCTTCCGGCAAAGTTAATGGCTTCTGATTATTTACTTCATCATCAGATTCCGACAATATTGGTACTGAATTTGATTTGTCTGATATTACTTCAGATTTCAGATTACTACTTTTATTTCCATCTGAACTGTCTTTTTTTATTTTCTCTGTCTGCATCGAGCTGTCTGAATCAGTTCTTGAAGACTCAAAATCAATTCTAGTCTCTTTATCATGTTCTGAAGGTTTGGAAAGTACATGTTGCTCTTCATGACCAACTTTGTTTTTATCTGAACTTAGCTTTCTCATGTCAGTTGATTCTACTTTATCGGTTGATTTAGTTGATAAAGTCGCTTCAGAATTTTGCTCATAATATTTTGATTTCTCTGTATCTTGGTCCACTGAATCTAATGAATTTTGTTTTTTAGATACATCGTCTGTTAAATAATGATCTCTATTATATGTTGACTTACTACCCTGATTACTTTTACTTTCTTCAGCTTTATTCTCATTAACATCACGGTTTCTCTGTTCTAAATGCGATGATAAACTATTTTTAAATCGTTCGTGCTTATCAATTGAATCTTTATGTATTTGCTTATCTGCTTTTTTTGATGTTGTATTATCTATATTTTGTTTATCTTGATGTTGATTTAAATTTTCTTCTCTGTCTTCGTTGTGGAAGAATTCACGACGTTTACGTCGGTACTGACTTTTAGGAATTACATGTTTTTTACCAATATCCACTAATGTCCACTCCATTCAATAAAATCACTTATCATTATGACACATTAACACCTAATTTGCTTTAAAATCTATATAATTTCTATTGAAAAAATGCTAAATATAAAAGGCACATTTTCTTTATACTATATCGCATCTTTTGATTCACATTCTTCAAAATCCATTTTTCATAAATCACTCAATTAAATGAAAAAGGACAACCTTAAACTAAATTAAGATTGTCCGCTTCACATCAATTATTTATGCGATTTTTTATTTTTAACAACTGAACCTAACCAACCGATAATTACTAATCCAATTAGTACTGTCCAGAAAATAGATTGCCATAATACGCCATGTGGGAAGTGCTCAGGCAATACAGCGATGTCTGGGTGAGCTAATACCATGACAACTAATTTAACACCTACCCAACCAACGATCGCGAAGGCTGCACCTTCAAGTCCTGGATATTTGTTTAATAGCTCTACGAACCATGTTGCTGCATAACGCATTAGAATAACACCAATCATTCCACCTAGGAACATGACTACGAACTGACCTAAGTCCATACCACCAAAGTGAATACCAACTTTAGGAAGTGTTACAGCAATAGCTAAAGCAGCAAGCATAGAATCAATGGCAAATGCGATATCTGCAAATTCTATTTTCAACACAGTTCCCCAGAATGATTTGTTACTTGCTTTAATCTCTTCACCAGACTCATCATAATGATGATCATCTCCAGCTTCAGGACTTTCAATTTCTGGGTGTTTAAAGAACTGCCACAGATTTTTGATTGACATATAAATTAAGTAAACCGCTCCTGCAGCTTGAATAAACCAAAAGTTCGCGATAATACTAATTAAGAATAAAGCTAAAAATCTAAATACAAATGCACCTAGCAAACCGTAAAACAAAGCTTTTTTACGTTGTTCGGGTGGTAAGTGCTTAACCATTACAGCCATAACAATCGCGTTATCTGCTGCTAATAAGCCTTCTAAAAATACTAAAACGACAAGTACCCATAAATAAGGTAAGATCAAACTTGGATCCATTAACATGTACAACTCCTTTAAATAAATAAGTTAAGTACAAACAAAAAGACCTATGCTAAATAAATAGCAAAGGTCTCACTAAGCAATTTTAATTGCCCACTTTACCGGAAGATATCTTCGTAATGACGATAAAGTGTCGAATCATTTATACGGTCATGATTCTTAAGTTACTCCCCTCTGACAGAATGCCATAGGTTATTCATTTGATACATCATAGTATACCTTTTTCTTTTAAAATATACAATTTATTTTTCTTCAACGAAACAATTATTTTTAAAGTAACAAATTCGATTATACAATTGAGCCATTAAAGTAAACTATACAATTTAATTTCAGGGAATTTCTCTTCAAACCATCTTGTTGCAAATTCATTTTCAAATAAGAATACTAAATCGTCATATCTATCTTTCACTAAAATCGATCTTGATGTGTTCATCTTATCTGTAATTTGGTCTTCATTTTCAATCCAACGTGCAATTTTACGGCCTACTGGCTCCATAACAACATCAACATTATATTCGTTTTTCATTCTATGTTCGAAAACTTCAAATTGTAACTGACCAACAGCACCCAAAATAATTTGGTTTGTGTGTAATGTTTTATAGTATTGAATCGCACCTTCTTGTACTAATTGTTCAATACCTTTATGGAAATGCTTCTGTTTCATGACGTTTTTAGCAGAAACTTTCATAAAAATTTCTGGCGTAAATTGTGGTAAATCTTGGAAACTGTAGGTTTGTTTTCCACCAACTAAAGTATCTCCAATTTGATAATTACCAGTATCGTATAGTCCAATGATATCGCCTGCTACAGCATGATTCACAGTTTCTTTATCGTCTGCCATAAAAGACGTTGAACGTGTGATTTTTTGCTTTTTATTAGTACGTTGCAAAGTAACATCCATACCACGTTCAAATGCACCACTAACGATACGCATAAAGGCAATTCTATCACGGTGTTTAGGGTCCATGTTGGCTTGAATTTTAAAGATAAATCCTGAAAATGAATCATCAAACGGGCTTACTTCAACCTCTTCTTTTGTTTGTCTCGCATTTGGCATTGGCGCAAAATCAACATATGCATTTAAGAAATTTTGTACACCAAAGTTAGCTAAAGCTGAACCGAAAAATACAGGTGTTAAGTCTCCACTCAACAGCGCGTCATTATCAAAGGCTTCACCCGCTTCTTCAACCAACATTAATTCTTCAATCGCTTGTTCAAAAGCACTATCATTTGTAATTGCATGATCTTCTTCCAACTCAAAATCATCATTCAAATGTAATATATTTTCTTCATCTCTAAATGGTTCAATTGTTTTAGACTTTCTATCAATGATGCCAAAGAAACTTTGTCCCATACCAATTGGCCAATTCATAGGGTATGTTTCAATATTTAATGTCTCTTCGATTTCATCTAATAATTCAAATGGTTCTTTACCTACTCGGTCTAATTTATTAATGAATGTAAAGATTGGAATTCCACGCATTTTACAAACTTTAAATAACTTCAATGTTTGTGTCTCAATACCTTTTGCACAGTCTATGACCATGACAGCACTGTCAACTGCCATTAATGTTCTATACGTATCTTCTGAAAAGTCTTCATGTCCTGGTGTATCTAAGATATTGATTTTATAATCATCGTAATCAAATTGCATTACTGAACTTGTTACAGAAATACCACGCTCTTGTTCAACTTTCATCCAGTCACTTGTCGCAAATTTACCAGTCTTCTTCCCTTTAACTGTACCCGCTTCACGAATAGCACCACTGAAGTACAATAGTTTTTCAGTTAACGTTGTTTTCCCTGCATCGGGATGTGAAATAATCGCAAAAGTCTTTCTAGACTCAACTTCTTGCTTTAAGTTCATTAGTCTTTCTCCTTTTTATATGTTTCTATCCAATCTGTTAGTTGTGATGCAATCGATTCTGCCTCTTCCTCTTCTTTAAAAACAAACAATTGCATGAGTATTGCTTCAAAACAAGTTTCTTCATTTAATGTCATTGCCATCTGATATGACCAAAACCAATCTGGTATAGCAATAATTATCTGGTCATTTAATGCTTCGAATAAATAAACATCAATAGTTTTACCTTCATCAATAAGTCTTTTATTGACCAACAGGGCCACCACCGAACTTTTTGTAAGCTGCTTCAAGGCCAATTAAATCATCTCGATGTGGCACCTTAATATGCCCTGGCATGATTTGATATGGTTCTCTTCCTTTTGATGCTAAAACGACAGTATCCCCAGGCTCAGCTATGTCAATTGCATGTTTTATCCCTTCTGCACGATCATCAAATTCAATATAGTTTTGATGTGTTGCACCTTTGGCTAATTCTGCTGTTAACATTTTCGGGTCATCATTTGCCGGATTATCAGGTGTGAAAATGACATAATCTGCACGACATGCAACTCGCCCCATTTCAGGGGTTTTAGTTAAATCACGTTCGCCTGCCATACCAACTAAAAATATCAACTTTTGCTTTACAAAAGGCTGTACTGCATCGATTAATTTGTTCATACCATCAGCTGTATGTGCATAATCGATAATTAAATCAATAGGTAATGAAGGATCTAAAACTTCTAATCGCCCTTCAACAGGTTCTAAATTTTCAACTGCTTTAATAATCATTTCTAAAGATGTACCTTTACTCCACACCGCAATCATTACCGCCATAATATTAGAAATATTAAACTTACCAACATAAGGCGATTTTACTGGGTAAGTTCCAAAAGGCGTTACAAAATCAAAGCTGACACCTTGTAAAGATTCTTGAATATTTTTAGCCATAAATTGGGCTTCCTCATCAATTCCATAACTAAATACTTCATAAGGCGTCACTGTTCTTAAATACTCAGAAAATGAATCGTCATTATTTAACACGACATACTTTTCTTTCGACAAATCTTCACCTAATTGACTAAACAATAAAGACTTCGCGTGTCCGTATGCTTCCATTGTGCCATGAAAATCTAAATGGTCTTGTGTTAAATTTGAAAATATTGCAACGTCAAATTCAACGCCTCGCAGTCGTCCTAATACTAAGCCATGGCTCGATACTTCTAATGTCATGGATTCAGCGCCTGCATCAACTGCTTCTTTAATTTTCTTAGTTAATGAAACTGTTTCTGGTGTCGTATTTGCACCTTTTGTCTTTGTTTCATTAATTTGGAAACCATTAGTTCCTAAATATGCACTATTTTTTTGTAACTTTCTTTGAATTAAATGAATCATCGTTGCAATAGAAGTTTTACCATTTGTACCCGTTACACCAAATGTCACTAACTGATGACTCGGATAATCAAATAATGTGTGTGCTAGAATACTAGCTACTCTTAATGTGTCCGGCACAACCACTTGTGTTACGTTAGCTGGTAATGATTGTTCTTTATTGACCACTACCAACTTACACCCTTGATCAGCTACACTTTGACAGAACTTATGACTGTCTACAGTATATCCAACTGAAGCGACAAAAATGCTACCTTCTCTCGCTGTACGTGAATCAGTAGTGATATCATCTATTTGTTGTTCTAAAGAACCCAATACACGCTTTACTTTTACTTTCTTAAACAACGTACTTGCATCCAAACTGAACCGCTCCTTTTTCTACAATATGTTTATTATACACGTTTTGTTGATGTTAATAAATTTATAATTTCACTGATATGTCCTACTAATCAGCATTTTCTAATTTCTACTATTAAAAATAAAACTTAAGGTATTATGAATTAGTTTCACAATTATGGCTCATCTTAAATTATTAAAACCATCTTGTAACATGGTATAATATCATAATTGTTTCCAAAAATATGCTATAATTGTATACTGGATAATTTTAAATATACAAATAAAACGTAGAACAATAAAT
>OKMY01000490.1_pt1 | contig 10390 bp, 10 predicted proteins | sample 1614131 | NCBI WGS metagenome assembly OKMY01 (sample SAMN04436908, study PRJEB24849) | human gut metagenome | biome: human gut; feature: NICU; material: stool | host: Homo sapiens | place: USA: Saint Louis, MO | collected 2012-04-20 | reverse complement strand
AAAACGGTAAATCTGATTCATCCAAATTGGAAAATGGATCAGCCTGTATTGGAGCTTTATATTTCTCCATAATAACAGATATCTTTTTTTCATTTTTTAAAAAATACCTTTTAAATTTCTTATAGTCCTCTGAAATCAAAATATAGCGTGATGGATACTCATCAAAAGAAGAATCGTATTCTTCTTTCAAGATTCCCGATTTACTTAATTTTTCTAGTACATCAAATACTCTACCACTCAAGTAACTCCTTAAATTGTTATCACTTTCCCATTGAACTACTTTTCTATAAGTTGAATTATCAGTTGAAAAGATAGAATTTTCATCCATAAACGCATATATTAGCAGCAATCTTTCATCGTTGTCAAATTCTATTGGATCAAAAATATCTAAGTTGTCATCAAAATCTTTATCAGTTCCGGTAACTTTTTTGTTAATTACTGAAGGTGTCTTGTAAGAAATAGAATCTAAATCAAAGCGTTTTGATTCTAAATTATTTTGTGCTTTCTCAATTAAATAATTAACTTTTTTTGTGAGAAACCTTCTGATATTGTCTTTGCTATATGTTCCATAAAAACCCTTATCTTCTAAAGAGTCCCTGTACTTCTTAACTTCTATATACTCTTCAGCCAAAACTTGTGGAACTGGTTCATCTAAGAAAAAAACCCCTACCTCGCCTTTGCTATTTTTATAAAAGTAATCAATTTCTGCTATAGTTCCCGATCTATAATTATCAACTGGAGAACCCAACTTATGGCCAAAAATCGCTAATAATATATCACTATTTTCTACAATTTGTTTATTAATAACACTTTGCCCAGAGCTATTATTTATATAAGTAGGAATCGCATTCGTTTCCCATCGAATTGGCATCAAAATTACTTTTGTATTATCTGTATTTTCTATATTCCATCTATATATGGTTTCTTCTACTTCATTCCTCTTTGCTGCTATATCACCTGGTGATGCTATAAATACTTTTATTAGATTTATGGTTTTCATTTATTGTACCTTTCTCTTTATGTCTCTTTAAAGTAATTTTTGTATAAAATTTATTGACTTTCACACTATAGGACAATTTTTATCTATTTAGTACAAAAAGGCCCACTAAACTAATTGATTAGTTAGGAGCCTATTATAGGTATATTTTCAACTCGCTTTTAAGCAAATTCTACTACCAGCTTTTTGCCTAATGCCCTAGCGATATCATCAAGTTTATCGAAAGATACGTTATCCCCTCTCTCAATTCGAGCAATAGTAGATTGAGTTGTATGTGCTTTTTGTGCAAGCTCCGCTTGAGTTAGGCCTGCTTCCTCCCGTGCATGATAAAGAGCAACCGCAGTTTCGAGTTTTCTTCCTTCACGGTCATATGCTTCTGCAAAATCTTTGTCTTTTTGCTTTTCTTCAATCAATTTTTTAATCATCATTTGTGAACCACTCCTCTCTAAGTTCTTTTGCATGTTTAAGTTCACTTATTGGTGTTTTCTCCGTTTTTTTAGTAAATCCATGGGTAATGACATACCTTCCATTGACCACATGGAAATAGATAGCTCTTTGGATGTTTGATCCTACCTTACTTCTTAATTCGTACAAATTAGTGTCTAATTTTTTCACCCATTTCAAACGTTGAGCTACTAGCATCCCATTCTTTTCTGTTTCTTCAATTGTACGTAAAAGTTTTGCACTATCTTTTTTTGGTAATGTTTCCAACCATTCTAAAAATTCATCGTGACCATTAGGTCTTTTAAATGTTTCAAAAGATATTTTTTTCATACCTAATTATATCATATATCGATTTAATTTAATAGTTTATAATATATTCGAATCTATTTTTCGTTCAGCATTTTATACTTAGTAAAAAGATACTCACACAAAATCAAAGAAGAATTTGCAGCAAGTATTGCTTCTTCTTCTTTGATTATTATTCTTCTGGAACCATGAGCATGAGCATCTCCTTGACTGTTCCTCATTTCAAGTATTTTATCTGATAATGTATTGAGTGCTCCAATGAGTGCTTTAATTCTATTATCCATATCTGTTTCAGTTTTAATATTAAGACGCTCAAATGCTTCTTTTCTTAATTCTTTTGATTTAAATAAATTAGTATTAACAATCGATCCTTCCGTATGTTCAATAATAAATTTTAAAACTTCATCAATTAAGGTATTTGCTTTTGTCAGAACAGAGTCAAAATCTTTGTTTTTAATATCTGTTTGAATCCTAATTGGTAGCTGTCGGATATAAAGTAAATCAATCTCGCTTGAAAACTTTGTTTTTCTTAATATAGTTGAATCATCTTCTTTAAATGCATCCTCCAAAAGTAACTGAACTATTGGATTCATTTCATTAGATTCATATTGCTTGTCTTGATCCATAATATCTTTTAAGGAATGGATTAACTTATTCTTTAACGAATCATCAAATTGATCATCGACAAGAAACTTTTGAAAGGATACTCCCTTTGAACCTCCATAATGATTTTGTAGTTCAACACCTACGATTTTTTTTGTAAATATGTTCCACGTTACATTGTTAAAGTTCAAAATATATCCCGCCGAACCAACTGAAAAATAATTTGCTAATTGTTTTGCTTCATCTATAGTCATCATTTACTTATACCTCTTAAATTGTATGTTGGATTATTTTCAAATAATTAATACCAAAGATACACTGTTCAAATAAAAATGATATAATATTTGACTCATCGACTAATAGATTGGGAGCGTCAATAATTTTGTGTAAATGATTCTTCCCTACTGCAGATTGTTTCTAATTCTCAATCAGTTGGCTTAGCATTTGTTCAAGTTCGCCTTCGGCCTGTTGAAAGCCTTTATGACTGCGACCTAGGAATTTTTGGTTGTAAGTATCAAAAGACGAGACTAAGAAACGTTCCAGCGACTCTTCGTTTTGGAACTGTTCCTTGCGGTGGCTGTATTTCTTGATTTGCTTATTAAAGGATTCAATCAGGTTCGTAGAATAAATACTCTTGCGTATGGCCAAGGGGAAATCATAGAAAGTGAGCAAGTGATCGTTCGAAAGAATCGATTCAACCACTTTTGGATAGCTGGTTTTCCATTTTTCCGCAAAAGCACCACGTGCTTCCAACGCCACCTCTTTAGATGAGGCTTGATACATCATTTTAAAATCATCACAGACTTCCTTACGATCATCGACACGCACTTTGTGACTGATATTACGGGAAACGTGTACACAACAATGTTGAAAACGAGCTTTGGGATAGAACCGACTAATCGCTCCTACCATCCCCTTTAAGCCATCCGTGATGAACAGGAGGACATTTTTCAAACCGCGCTCTTGAAGGTCCAATAAAATTTCCTCCCAAATCGTGATGGATTCAGTCGGTGCAATCGCATAGCTCAATACTTCCTTTGATCCGTCCGGGCGAATGCCAACTGCGATATGAATAGCTTCCTTGGCGACGGTTTTCCGCTTTAACGGAATATACGTTGCGTCCATATAAATAGCAGCATAACGGTCATGAAGCTCCCGTCCTTTAAACGCCGTTACCTCTTCTGTAAATGATTTTGTTATATTGGACATGGTTTGGGGCGTGTAGTGATGCCCATACATTTTCTCAATCAAGTCTGCGATTTCCGACATGGTAATACCTTTTCGGAAGAGGTGAATGACGGTCTCCTCTAACGTGTCATTCGTCCGTCTATAAGCAGGAACAGTCTGTTGCTTGAACTCGCCATTGCGGTCGCGCGGAATCTGGAGATGAAGTTCCCCATACTCGGTCTTGACCGTACGGTCATAGGAGCCGTTACGAGAATTACCCGTGTTAAAACCAATGCGATCATACTTTTCGTAATCTAGGAAAGCCGTTAACTCCGTTTTGAGAAGCGTATTGACTGCTTTCTCCAAATGGACACGGAATAATTCATTCAAATCGCCTTTGTTCGCTAGAGTCTTTAGAATTTCTGTAGTAAAATCGTTCATAGGGAAGTCCTCTCTTCTGTGAATGTGTTGTGGTAACTCTATTCTACAGAAGGGACTTCCTTTTTTGTATAGTTTTATTCATTTACACAAAATATTTTACACTCTCCACAAATGTTCAACTATGAACAATTACGTATCTGTATAAATTATTCTAATACAGTATTGTATTGTTTGCTTGATAGCAAAAAAAATAATACGAACAAGAATCCTATAATCCTTGTCCGTATTAAATCCCAAGCTACTATTCTTTTTTATCCTGAAACTAGAGTCTCTTTACTCTTCTGTGTTATAATCATATTCAACAAGGTCATCTATACCTGTTATTCCTAATTGTTTAAAAATCAAATATTCTTTGGCGATGTATGCATTCCATTCGAGTCGCTCAAGCATATCATAGGTTTTCTCTAAAGTAGCTCCAACTACTAGAACACCATGTTTTCGTAACAGATAGGATTTCGGTATAGCTTGATCTTGTCTTACTTCTTTTCTAACTTTTTCAGCTAACTCAGGAGTGGTTGCTGGAGCAAATTCCAGACATTTGATTTCTCCCATTTTTTGAGTTCCTTCGCTAATATTAGGCATATCTAATCCCATACTTGCAAAAACCATTGAATTCAAAGCATGTGCATGAATTACGCAGTTAATCTTTGCATTTTCTTCATAAGCAGCCATGTGCATATTAATTTCACGTGTAATTCCACCATAACCATCAATGATATTTTTCTCTTTATCAATGACCAAAATTTGTTCTGGATTTAAATCGCAAAGATAGTTTTGAGACATTAGTGTTGGTGACATGATAAAGTGGTCATCACTTACTTTTATACTGACATTTCCTCCTGCTGCATTTGTAAATTTACGATCATACATTTTTTTGATAAATTTACACAGTTTTACTCGTTCTCCGTAGTATAGCATTATGTTTACTCACCAATCTTTCTATATTGAACTAATTTTTTTAATTCTAGAACACGTTCTTTTGAGAATCCTGTACTTAATGTTTCTTCAGCTTTAGCAGCACCAACTGCAGTTGCCAAAATTCCTATATCTTTTAAGGGTAATTTTTCCGAAAAACCGTAAACCAAACCAGAGACATACGCATCTCCACTGCCAGTATCGTTTACTGTTTTGACTCTTGGTGAATTAAATATATATTGTTCATCATTTGTTAGTAACACAGATCCTTTTTCTCCCATAGATACAGAAATACATTTCATATTGGTTAGTACTGACTTTTTCTTCTGATATACTTCAATACAATGTTCCAAAGAAAGAATTTCTTCACCTATAATTTCAGAAAATTCATAGTTATTCGGTTTGATTAAGAAGACAGCTCTTTTTAATACTTCATCTAAAAATTTTCCTGAAACATCAGCAATTAATTGAACTTTTTTTTCTTCTAACTTATCAAGTAAATAAGCGAATACTTCTACTGGTGTTTGAAGAGATGGATTTCCTGCAACTACTACCGTATCCTTAGAAGACAGTTGATTTAATTCCTGAGTGAAAAATGCATCAATAATTTGTTTGTTAATTTTAAAACCATATTCTGTAATCATGAAACTACCTTTTCCACCATCATCTGTAAGAACAATATTATTTCGCACGTCTTCTTTAGACACTGTATAGAAAGAACTTTTTGTTTGATGTTTAATTAGTAAGTTCTTTAATTCATTCCAATTATTTTCTCCGGTAATACCCGTACAGTTATTTTCTTTACCTAAGATATTCAATCCGACTGAAACATGGGTTCCTTTTCCTCCTACATCCATATATCTTTCAGCGATTCTATTATTTTTCCCTCGAGTTAATTCATCTTGAATGTGAAAAACATGATCAATTGCAGGGTTCAAAGTAATCGTATAAATCAAATAGCTCCTCTCCTTTCAATTAATAATTTTACGTGTGATTATCTCCTTTTGTTTGATAGTAAGTCAACACAGCTATCATTAAAGATAATCCCGAAAGAAATGCATTCTTTCCAAAATATCCTGCAATTAGTAGGAACATAGCTAAAAAAATGGAGCTTATATTAAAAATATTTTGTTTATTCAACATCTTATACCGCATCCATTTCTGAATCATCACTATAACGTTTTACATTTTCCTTACTACGACCAATATAGAAAATGACAAATAACGCTAACCAAGCAATTGCCAATACTATTCCCCACCAATTACCTGCCATTGCATTTGCAAAAGCAAACTTAAATTCACCATTCTCAATAGTTGCCCATGCTAGCATCGTACCTTCTTCAACATTCACTGCGCCTGTATCACGTGCTAATTGAGTAATGTATGGGGCAAAGTAAGTTCCGATATATAGAAATACTGGCGTGGTTATGATTCCATATACAAGCATTCTTAACATATTTCCCCTTCCTAGCAAATATGCAGCTACAATAATGGATAAGTTGATTAATCCTGCAAAAGGCAATACTTGGTTTCCTGGTAAAATTGCTGCAAATAATAATTCAAATGGGATTAACAAAATAGCCAGCACCCAAATTTCACTTGCTCCTGCTAAGATTGGCCAGTCCAAACCAATATACAACTCTCTTCCTTTAAATCTATTTCTCATATATTCTGATATTGCGTCTGATATAGGCGACAATGCCTGCATAAATAACTTAGAAACAAGTGGAAATAACGTTAAAGCCGCAGCCGCGTTTATTCCTAAAATCAATGCGTCTGAAATCGAATATCTACCAATTAAACCAATCGATGTACCGACAATAAAACCCATTACATGATTTTCAGAAAAAATACCGATTTTGTTTTTCAAAGCATTTACATCCATTTTTTTGTTGAAAATAGGAAATAAATCTAAAAATTTATCTACTGGATATAACAAAGCTGCAATTAATGTCATATGATGAGGTAAAGTCACACCAGGAATTCCCGTTAATTCCTGAATCTCTCTAGCCCAAATATCGCCAATTTTTAACTCAACGACTACTTGAATGGCTACAACTAGAAAAGCTAGATACAGATTTCCTGATATATAATAGACCATTACTGCACAAAATGCTTTTCCCCACACATTCCACATATCCACATTAAGTGTTTTTGTCCATTTAAATGCTAACATGATGATGTTGATAATAATTGTCACTGGAAAAGCAAGAAAAGCATATTTCCAAGCCCATGTTACCGAAGCGCCTGTCGTCCATCCACCATCAATCGCTGTTAAATTGATTCCTGTTGCTTCCGCAAAAGCTTTTGCGGCTGGTGTAATATTTCCCAACATATAATCAACAACTAAATTCATTCCAGCAAATGCTACCCCAAAAATCAATGCTGCACTGAATGCATCTTTAAATTTCATTTTTGCTACTAAACCAATTATCAACATTATGATTGGTACAAACACTGTAGCTCCCATATTTAGAATTGCCTGAAAGAAATTCGAAATTGCTTCAATCATTGACAAAATCCTCCTTTATTTTTGCAACACTTCAATTAATCGATCTAATTCTTCATCCATACCCATCCCAGTTAAAAATTTAATACCATCAAATTTAGGAACACCGTAATCTTCAGATCCTGGAGTAATAGATACATAAGCATCTGCATTTTTTATAAACGTTCTAATTGATTTAATATCAACAGCTTCAACGCTAGCATCAACTTTTCTCTCATTTAATAATCTTTGAACTTTTGAAGCAACAGTTTGACTTGTTGCGACACCGCTTCCACAAGCAACAATAATTCGTTTCATTTTCATTCATCCTTTCTCAATTTAAAGATTTTGTTGTAAAAAGTGATATAACTCTTTTGGTGATTTGACTTTTCGATATTCAGAAACCTTCTCATCATTTCCAAATATTTCCATAATTGTTGATAATAATCCCACTTGATTTTTTGGATCTGTGATTCCTAAAATTAAAATCAATTCACATGGAACTAAACTATCTGTGGTTGCCATTTGTACAAATTCAATCGGATTATTTAATTGATAGGCTGCAACAAACGGTTTTTTTACATGCTGTGGATCAGTATGGGGAATAGCGATATTAATATGCCCTAGTTCTAATCCTGTAGGAAAACTCATCTCCCTTGTCATAATTGCTGATTCAAAACTATCTTCCACATACTCTAGCATTTTCAATTTTTTAGTTGCTTCTTCAAAGAATTGCTCTTTTGTAGTAAATTTAGAATTAAAAAAAATCAACTCTTGATGAATAAAATCCGCGTACATTCATTTTCACCCCCTTTCAATTTTAATTTTATTTAAAAGTTTTATTTTTGAATCACCTCCATATGTTTTCTTATTTCAGAGATAAACTTACTGGATACTTTTTTTCCAGTAATGAATAACTCAAAGTCACTAAAAGTAAATGCACGTTGTATGCCAATTCTATTTTCCTTTTTGGAATCTGCTACTACTATTTTTTGCTTAGTAGAATTTAGAATTTTACTTTTCACATCTAGTGAAAGAACATTATTTTCAGTGAATTGATCTTCTACAGAAAAACCGCTTACTCCTATAAATGCTTTGTTAGCCATTAATGTTTCAGCATCAGCCACTGCTCTTGGTCCATACATCTCTTTTGTTCGCTTATTGAGCATGCCTCCTAAACAATAGATATCAGCATTTATTAATTGACTACATTTATCAGCTATGGGCAGACTAGCAGTAATTATTCGAAGATGGATTTCTTTTGGTAATGCATCAATGAGATACATCATACTTGTACCACCGTCTAAAAAGATAATGTCTCCTTCTTCAACTAATGAAGCAGCATATTCCCCTAATCTTCGTTTTTCTGGTACATTTTCTTCTAAACGTTCATCGAAAGATATATCTGTGTCAATTGCTTTTGCACCTCCATGAACTCGGATAATCTTATGTTCTCGTTCTAATAAAGCCAAATCGCTTCTTACAGTTTGTTCTGTGACACCAAACTTTTCAGAAAGTTCTTTTGTTGTAATACGCTTCTTTTTATTTATAAAATTTACTATATCCTTCAATCGATCTAAATTTTCCATATCTCCAACCTCTACAATTTCATTTTATTTCGTTTTATTTTCGTTTAATTTTCTTTTAACTTTCGTTTAACTCATAATAATACTATTCAAACAAAAAGTCAACGCTTTCATTAAGGATTTTGTTACTTTTTTAATTCGCCGATTGTAAAATTAAGCTAGACAACTAAAAAAAGTCATTTGTGCTACACTCAAAATAGTTCCGACGAAAGAATTATAAGGAGTGAGTACAAATGACCTATAACCATCTTACACCAACTGAACTCGTAATGATAGAAGCTTATTTCAATCAATCACCATCTGTTTCAAAAGTAGCCAATCTGTTACAACGTTCTCGACAAACTATTTATAAGGTCTATCGTTTTCTTAAATCTGGTGGAAGCGCAATGAGCTACTATAAACAATATAAGAAAAACAAACGTAACTGCGGAAGACATCCGATTATGTTATCAGATGAGCAACAGGAATACATTCAAAAAAAGGTGGCTCAAGGGTGGGCTCCTGATGTCCTTATTGGTCGAGCGGAGTTTCCTATTGCTTGTTCGGTACGTACACTGTATCGAATGTTTAAAGATAAAACCTTTGACACTCACGATTTACCAATGAGTGGAAAAGAATTCTCGAATTGGAAAAAGATTAGTAATACCAACGATATTTCAATTTATTTTGCGGATCCAGGAACACCTTCTCAACGAGGATTGAATGAACATTCAAATGGCTTATTATGTAAAGATGTTTTATATAAAGCTATGGATTTTAATGGTGTATCTGAAACCTTTATCCAATCGGTGGTATCAAAAAGAAATCACATTCCAAGGAAATCATTGAATTACAAGACACCGTTAGAAGTATTCTTGAGCTATTTAGCTGATGATGATTTGTCTAACTTAATTTGACATTTGAGAAGTATTTAAAATTTTTGTTGCCATATATAGATTTTCTTTTTCAAAAATGGGTTGATATTTGCTTTTATCCTGACTGCCATGTGTTAAGAAATTTCTTGTATTCACGCACGCTCTCACAAATCTAGTTTTAGAATCGGATAGTGACTTAGATCTGTATAAGATAGTTTCCTTTAGAATAGGGTTCGGAACAACTTTTAAGCTTTCTTTTATTCTTTTCGAGAGTGTTTCTTCTCCCGTATAATTTATTCTTTCAGAAAAGTATTTTCTGACGGGCTCTTCTGCCCCTGTTACAATTTCCATGAGTTTTTTTCTCATAAACACAATTTCAGGGCCTTCTATCTTTTCTTTCTCCAAATATATTCGATGAAAAATTTCTACATTTCTACAAGCATTGAGAAACTGTGTTTCTAAAAAGGATGTAAGTTGTAAGTCTCCTACATATGTCTGTATAATAGTCTCTAAATCTGCATAAAATGCGAACCAATTATTAATATATTTTGATAAATTATCGGCTATTGTGGCATAAGGAAATAGCTCA
>OKMY01000489.1_pt1 | contig 10394 bp, 11 predicted proteins | sample 1614131 | NCBI WGS metagenome assembly OKMY01 (sample SAMN04436908, study PRJEB24849) | human gut metagenome | biome: human gut; feature: NICU; material: stool | host: Homo sapiens | place: USA: Saint Louis, MO | collected 2012-04-20 | reverse complement strand
AGAACCACTACATAATAAATCATTAGTGGCTCTTTATCATTTCTGTCCCACTCCCGCGTTTTTTGTTAGGTTAAAATCCATTTAACTAACACACTCAGAATGCGCTAAAGGAGCTCGAAACAATAAATTGTTCCAGCCCCTTTAAGCACCGATGTCTTACTTATAATATGTTTGTCTAATATCATCTTTCTTTATACCAAACTGCTTATAGGATTTATCCATTAATTTGGCAATTTTATCTGCCCAGCGAATATCACTCGCATATTGATGTTGCGCAGGATTTTCTGGATTCCATCGCATTTGATATAAATTCAGTTGATTGTTTTCAAAATATTCATTACGAATGAACTTTGCACCACCAATAATCGCCTTATCTGGTGATGTCCATTGTTCCTTTTCAGCATAACTTTTCCCACTTCGAACAGCACTACTATCAAATGCTCCTATACCAAAAAAGTTGTAATAGCGTTTTTTTCCATCTTTAATGCCTTTTGCTAATTCTGATTTGCCGTTACCTGTTTCTACTAATGCATGGCTAACAAGATAAATGACATTAACCTCATATTTTTCTTGAGCTTCTAGAAAAACTTTCCCTCGATTTTCTAAAATCCCCTTACCTTTTAGCAATTGATTAACTTCAGATTCCGACATTGGCACTTTTTCTGTGATATCCATATACTTCAAATCATTGTCTTTATGTGAAATAGTCATTGCTTTAGCAATTTCATTATTATTTGCTTCAACAAATTTACCATCCTCTTCTTTTGTCTGTACAATACCTTTCCCTTGTTGCATTGAAACAGCCTCATCAAAAGAGTAATTCACATCATTTTTAAACAATTTAGTTTCATTCACGATGAGTAATACAGCAAAAACAACTAAAATAACTATCAATAGTAGCGTTGAAATGCGTAACTTGAAATTTTTCTTCATATAGACAAAACCTCATTTTTCTTACTTAGACAATAAAAAATATGCCACTACAATCGCTAATATTACGATTAAAAAAGAAGCATTAACGATTACTTTCATCGTTGTTCTATCTCTGAACATCATATTAAAGACAACTAGACTAATTGATAATGAAACAGCAAAAAAAGTAATAGCTAACACTAATTTCATCATAAATAGACAGACTAAACCTATGACTAATAATGTATTAGAAATTACAGCTGACGTTTTTAACATTCTCGAATTAATATGCACTCACCCTTTTTATTTAAATAACTTACATAATCATAATAATACATGATGTTTCATAGCCCTGTCGATGGTTGATTATCAATAGCACATGATTTTCTCGATTCTCAAAAATATTGTTTAAAGTTTGATGAAGACTCGGATACAAAAAATATTTCAATATAACTTAAAACAGTCCTCCTACACCGACATGCAGCAACACTGTTATATTCAAAGACAAAAAAATCGGAAAGATGAAAAGTAAAAAACTTTTACATCATTCCGATTTATTATAGACCCATATTAATCTTCTCGAGACATACCTTTTAGCATATTAAGCATATATGTTAAACTACGGTTCATGTCGTCATCTTTTAAAACGCCTAACAGACTTCTTACAGATGTCTTCGCATTAGGACTCGCTTGATTTGCAACATGTAATCCTTTATTAACTTTATTGAGGAAGTCACTTAAATCTGATACATGCAATTCGCCTAATAAAAATACCATTGAAGCCATATTAGATAATAGTCCTGTATAAATATCTTTGTTGAGCTCAACAGCAAATTTATTAATAATCACTTGACGTCCTCTAACTGCGCCATTTAAAGCATCTAATATTTTAGCATCATCTAATGTTTTAATGAGCTTGATTGCTTTTAAAATACTATCTTTGTTTGCAGCAATTGCCTCTGTAACTTCATTTAAACTTTCTAACTTAATTTGTTCTTCTGATTTTTCTAAGCGTCTAATTTTAGAAGATATTCTCTCAGCCATTATTTATCCACCTGATTTCCCGGGAAAACATAATCTGGACGTTCCCATTTTTTCTGTACTTGAACACTGTACTGCGGATGACGTTTTTTATTGACACGGAAATTATTAGGGTTCAACGGTGACTTACCACGTTTCGTAATTACCTCCAAACGACAGCTTGTACGTTTATAAGATGGTGTATCCGTGTATTGATCAACATCACTATTAGTTAATAAGTTAATTGCGCCTAGATCTCCATTTTCCATCGCATCATTATTTAATGGAATATAGATTTCTTTACCTTTAACACGATCTGTCACGTGAACTTGTAATACCGCTTCTCCTGTTTCAGATATCAACTTAACTTCTGCACCTTCATGAATGCCTCTATCTTCAGCAAGTTCTGGAGAAATTTCAACAAATGCACGTGGCACTTTGTATTTAATCATTGGTGTTTGATAAGTCATATTACCTTCATGGAAGTGCTCTAACAATCTACCATTGTTTACATGAATATCATATACTTCATCTTGCTTAAAGTAATTATCAAATGATAATGGGAATAATTTTGCTTTACCATTATCGAAATTAAATCCTTCTAAATAAAGTATTGGTTCATCTGTACCATCTGGATGCACAGGCCATTGTAAACTATTAAATCCTTCTAAACGTTCGTAGCTTACGCCAGCATATAATGGTGTTAGTCTAGCAATTTCATCCATAATTTCGCTTGGATGCTTGTAATTCCAATCGAAGCCTAATTTATTAGCAATTGCTTGGAATATTTTCCAGTCAGGTTTAGAATCACCTAATGGTTTCAATGCTTGGTATAAACGTTGAATACGTCGCTCTGTATTCGTAAACGTACCATCTTTTTCTAATGAAGGACTTGCTGGCAATACAACATCTGCATATGTTGCTGTAAATGTTAAAAATTCATCTTGGACTACCATGAAATCTAATTTTTCAAATGCAGCTTGTACAAAGTTAATATTTGAATCTACAATTCCAGTATCTTCTCCATATAAGTACAATGAGTGAATTTGCCCATCATGGATACCTTCAACCATTTCATGATTATCTTTACCAGCTTTTGGATTCAATTTAACGCCATATTCTTTTTCGAATTTAGCGCGAATATCATCCGCTTCAATACTTTGGTAACCAGTAATCTTATCAGGCATACTTCCCATATCACTACATCCTTGAACATTATTATGTCCACGTAATGGATACGCACCAGTACCAGGACGACGATAATTACCTGTTACTAATAATAAGTTTGAAATCGCTGTACTTGAGTCACTACCAATGTCTTGTTGTGTGATACCCATTGCCCAACAAATGACAACGGACTCAGCTTTGGCACATTCTTCAGCGAACTTAATCAACTCTGCTTCTGGAATACCAGTAGCCTCTTCAGCGAATGCCATTGTAAATGTTTCTAATGACTTGTAATATTCATCAAAATCTTCAACCCACTCTTCGATAAAGGCTTTATCGTGTAAGTCATGATCAATGATATATTTCGTCACTGCGCTTAACCAAGCCAAATCTGTACCTGGTTTCGGTTGATAAAAACGATCTGCGCGTTCAGCCATTTCATGTTTTCTAATATCAAACACATGTATTTTTTGTCCAAATAATTTTTGAGCACGCTTCATGCGTGATGCAATAACCGGATGTGCTTCGGCTGTATTCGTACCAATCAATACAGACATTGCTGCTTTTTCTAAATCTTCAATACTACCTGAGTCACCGCCGTGTCCAACCGTTCTAAATAAGCCTTTTGTTGCAGGTGCTTGGCAATATCTTGAACAGTTATCAACGTTATTTGTGCCAATAACTTGTCTTGCTAATTTTTGCATTAAATACGATTCTTCATTCGTCGCTTTAGAAGAAGAAATGAATGATAATGCATCTGGGCCATGCTTTTCTTTAATAGATGTAAAGTTATCAGCAATGACGTTTAATGCTTCATCCCACTCTACTTCATGGAACTCACCATTTTTCCTTACTAATGGTTTAGTTAAGCGTTGATCTGAATTAATATGTCCCCATGAAAACTTACCTTTAACACAAGTCGCAATTTTATTTGCTGGAGAATCATGTGATGGTTGTACTTTTAAAATTTCTCTATCTTTAGTCCAAACTTCAAATGAACAGCCCACACCACAATATGTACACACTGTTTTAGTTTTCTTAATACGCTCTTTACGCATTTCTGCTTCTGAATCTGAGATTGCAAATAGTGGACCATAACCAGGTTCTGCTTTTTTAGTTAAATCAATCATTGCCGCTAATGAACCAGGTTCCGTATCAGTCATATAACCCGCATTACCTTCCATGTTAACTTCCATCATCGCATTACATGGGCATACAGTTGCGCATTGACCACAAGATACACATGACGATTCATTAATCGGTACATCATTATCCCAAATGACACGTGGATGCTCACGATCCCAATCAATTCTAATTGTTTCATTTACTTCAATATCTTGACATGCTTCTACACAACGGCCACATAAGATACATTGATTTGGATCATAGCGATAAAATGGGCCATAATCTTTTTCGTATGGCTTCTCTTTATATTCATACGTTTGATGCTGAAGTCCCCACGCATCCATTGTGTTATGAATTTCACAATCACCATTATTATAATCACACACTGTACAATACAACATATGCTTTTCTAAAATGCGGTCAAGCGCTTCTTTTTGAGCATCTTTCACATCATTGTTCACAGTATTTACAGTCATTGGACGATCAATCACCGTACTACATGAACGTTCAATTTTACCGTCAATTTCAACAGTACATGTATCACATGTTTGAATTGGTCCCATCGACTCGTTATAACAAATTGAAGGCACAAAAGTATCTTGCGATTTAATAAATTCAAGTAAATTCGTACCAGGTTCTACAAGATAATCTTTTCCATCAAGTGTAACCACCAAATGTTCTTGCATATTACTCACCCCGTCTATATATTTTTTCCGTAAATGACTTTTAATAAATTGCTCATATCCACCTAAAATAACGATGCCCCACACATCTTTCAGATAGAATCAATATAATTGTATTACTTTAAGTGTATAATGTTAAGCGTATTTTCGTATTTTTTATTTTTGCAATCATTTTTATTTGAAATATTTTGCGCGAAATTAAATCATCTTTTTGTTTAATTGAAAATAATTATCATTATTAGCTTTCCAATTATCTGTTTCACGCTTTTTTGCCATATCTTTCACAACCTTATTAATGACAATACTTAATATTAACCTCACCTAAAAATCGCTATACTATTTATAAATACCCTTTTTCTGAAAATTAATAACCCAAGTCTGATAAAAATCTACTGTCATTTAGAAGGTAAGATTTATCTTAAAATTGAATTTATAATGGGTTAATTTACAAAACCGCAAATCAGGCATTAAATAAAATAACCCATAAATACAAAGTGTTATCACCTTCTATTTACGGGCTATTAATTCTATTCGTTATTCTTTTTACAGCTTATTCTATCTAATTAATTTGTGTACAATTTTGATAACTTATTTTCCCTTAGTTTACTACTCTAGATTATCTTTTAATAACTTAGTACTTTCAGCTTTTGACTGCTCACTAGGAATGAAGTAGTACAATCCGTCACTTTGAATGCCGCCTTGACCACTCAATTGATGTTTATTAATTGTGTCATTAGCATCTTTATAATTGCTTCTAATCGTATTCAAATCACCTAATGTTAAATCTGTTTTAACATTATTTTGAATTTCATTCATTAGACTATTAAAATGTGTAATCGATGATGGGCTTGCAATCTTATTAGCCATCGCTTCAAGTACAATTTGCTGACGTTGTTGTCGACCAAAGTCACCACCAGCACCTTCTTCTTTACGACTTCTAATAAACTTCAATGCTTGATCACCATTTACATGTGTTTGCTGTCCTTTTGTAAAACGAACACCATCAACAGTGAATGTATCATTACTTACTACATCAACACCGCCGATGCTATCTATCATATTATGCAAACCATCCATATCGATTGTCGCATAATGATCAATTGGCACATTCATCAATTTTTCAAGTGATTTAACAGCCATATTTGGTCCACCATATGCATAGGCATGTGCAATTTTTTCAGTAGTACCACGGCCAACAATTTCCGCTCTTGTATCACGCGGTATACTTACTATTTCAGTTTTCTTCGTTTTAGGGTTGATAGATAAAATCATAATACTATCACTACGCTCTCCGCCACCCTTTTTCTTACGATCAGCATCTGAATCGACACCAAATAAAGCGATTGTGAATGGATCACCATCGTTTAAACTCACTTTTTTATCTCTTAATTCTGAATGATTACGATCTAAAGGATTGTGTATCTTATTACCAGTAATAAAAATTTTAGCAGCTACATACACAACAGCTACAATCGCTAAGATTACTAAAATACCGAATACCCATAAAAATATTTTTTTCGGTAGGCTCATTTTACTTTTAGACGAACGTTTCAATCCCACCACTCCTTTACTATTCCTTACATACTTTGTCTGTTTTCTCTATTTATTATATAGTAAAATAATTTTTTTACTATACTTCTGTAGACGTATAACTATTTTTTATCATTTTTTATCACTAGAGAATATCTATCTGTATTTTTGATAACCACCATTTGCATTTAAAATTTTAAGTACCGTTTCATGACATGCTTTATTACTTATAATAAAAGGTGCACCCTTTAAATGATCAATTGCCTTACCATCTAAAGTTGTCATTTTTAGATTCAATAGTTCTGCAAATAAAAACTGTGCAGCAATGTCCCAAGGTTTAGGATTTGTATTAATATGTGCCCCAAATTGACCTTTTGCCACTCGCATAGAATCTAATCCGCAAGCACCAACTAAACGATAACTAAATGAGGCGTCAAATAAATCTTGCACCGTATCCAGATTCATCACTTGTGCATTAAACGATATAATAGCGTCTTCCAATTTTAACGATGGTGGTTCTTTCATCTTAATTCCATTACAAAAAGCACCTTCTCCTCGTATTGCTTTATAAAGCTTTTTATGCGGATAATCATATACGTACGATAACATTGGTTTACCTTCATAAAAATACGCCAATATAATACAATAATCTTCTTGCTGTTTTACTAAATTGGCAGTTCCATCAATGGGATCCATAATCCATAAATGATTAATTTCATTCGTAATCATTTCATTACTTTTTTCTTCCGCTAATAGTTGGTGTTCCGGAAAATGTGTTGCTAAAAATTGTTGAAATTGTTGTTGAATCTGTTTATCAACATTTGTAACTAAATCAAATCGATGACGCTTGGTTTCTGTAGTCATCTTCATAATTAATTGTGGAATAACATTGTCTATTTGTTTCAACCATGAACATATTAACTTATCTATTTGCTGTAATGTTTTATCTGTCATTTCGTCCACCACTTCTCATATCATTATCATTTTATTATTACCCTATATTAAAAGAATCAACAATACAACTGAAGACTTCTTCATTTTATGCATAAAAAAATCGGCTAGTCACGTGCTAGCCGACAAATAGAAAGGAAAGTAAGTAATAAATATTGAAGATGTTGTGATGTAACTTGAACGATTAAAAGCTATCTGTTATATAGCTCTACCCCTTTGTTTAATCGCTCCCCCTGTTACAAGTAATATCATAGCACAATCTTTTTTAAAATGTAAGCGTTTTCCACAAAATTTTTCCGATTTTTTTAAAAAGATATTGAAAATGTCCTCATTGTCACTCTTATGTTATACTTTGTGTAATATATCATCTTTTAGGAGGTGGCTGTCATGAATAAAGGTGAAAGGCAAAATTTAATAATTACTGCAATTCAACAAAATAAAAAAATGACCGCTTTAGAATTAGCTAAATATTGCAACGTATCCAAACGCACAATTTTAAGAGATATTGATGATTTAGAAAATCAAGGTGTTAAAATTTATGCGCATTATGGGAAAAATGGTGGTTACCAAATACAACAAGCACAATCTAAAATTGCATTAAACTTATCTGAAACACAATTATCGGCCTTATTTTTAGTGCTTAATGAAAGTCAGTCGTACTCGACATTACCATATAAAAGCGAAATCAACGCAATTATAAAACAATGTTTAAGTCTTCCACAAACACGCTTAAGAAAGTTGCTTAAGCGCATGGACTTTTATATTAAATTTGATGACACACAACATATGACACTCCCAATGTTGTTTTCCGACATTTTAATTTATTGTACAGAACGAAATGTGATGTTAGTAGATCATAGGGTTGATGATAATATTAAAGCCGAAAACGTTATATTTATTGGCCTTTTGTGTAAACATGGACATTGGCATGCAGTCATTTATGACATTGCTCAAGACAAAACTGCCGAACTCGAAATTGAAAATATTATAGATATTTCGTATTCATTCGGTAAGACGATTCAAACCAGAGACATATCCATTGATAACTATCATCAATTTTTAAACCCCATCGATTCCTAAAAAACAGCAGTAAGATGATTTTCAATTAGAAAATATCTTGCTGCTGTTCTCTATTTATACAATACTTCGTATTGAATGGCTTCGCTTTGCCCGTCTGGCACATTACAGTAAAATTCTATAAATAGAATTTTTGATGACGGGTCCCTTCCTAGGGTGCCGTCTCAGCCACCCCAACCGGCACATTGTTGTAAGCTGACTATATGTCAGCTTCTATGTTGGGGCCCCTGTCTTCGACTGGCACTACTCCCTCAGGAGTCTCGCCATTAATACTACGTATTAACATGTAATTTTACTTTGAAATACTTAAAAAAATAAAACACTTTGCCCAACTTACACTACCAATAGAAACTGCTGTTAGAATTCCTCAAAATGATATTTCGCGATATGTTAATGAAATTGTTAAAAAGATAGCTGATAGCGAATTCGATGAATTCAGACATCATCGTGGCGCAACATCCTATCATCTAAAAATGATGTTAAAAATCAACTCATATTCATATACTCAATCTGAATTTTCTGGCCGTAGAATAGAAAAATTACTTCATAACAGTATTCGAATGATGTGGTTAGCTCAAGATCAAACACCTTCTTATAAACTATTAATCTTTTTAGAGTGAATCCTAATACTGATGCGCTAATTGAATCTTTATTTATTCAGTTTCATAATAAAATGCATATCAAAAAAGCTGATTTCTATCAAATAATTAATAGAAATCAGCTTTTTTTCATTGCCTAAAAACTTAATATCCCGACCTCTTTATCTACGCATAAATACTTATTACTGATATAACGAAAGAAACAAAATTATTTGCTATATGTAATGCAATTGTTGAACCTAGGTTTCTTCCAGATTTTAAATAAGTGAAAACTAATATGATGGATAGTATGAGATATGGACCAAACTCAAACGGCGACTTTGCATCAGTCACATGAATAAATGCAAATAAGAACACCGAAACAATACTCATAGCTATAAAATTAAACTTCTTACCTAATTCTCCAATTAAAATATGTCTAAATACGATTTCTTCAACTATTGGACCTACAATCACAATTAATAAGAATGCTACAGGTAAAAATGCAGGCACTTCAAACATTTTATTTAGCTCAAGTTCATTGGCTGTTTCACTATATTGCAAATGTTTAGGTAGAAACTGTGTCATATATTCATATGTATAAATTAAGATGAGAGCAATAATATACGTTATTGACAATCTAAGCCAATATTTTTTGATATACGCAAAACCAGCTCGAAGCCTTGATGGCATCACTTTTAAATGAAATAAATAAAATGCGCCAATCCCAATCGTATATGCTAAAGCTTGTGTGATAGTCGATACAAATATCAGATTACTATCGATTTCATAATAATTGAACAAAATTGGTCCTATGTAAGCTGCAATTGTGAGTGCAAATGATAATACACCTATAATTGGAATTATAAGCAAATCTCTCCATGCTATATCTTTAAACGTGTATTTCTTTTTTTCATTTTCCACTGTTATATCCTTTCCTGTTTAATAATTGATATTTGGAGGTACTTCTACATGATAAACGAAACTAAGTATATGAGACAACAAATTACTAATTTGATTCAAATCATTGATACGATTAAATATAATACTTTAATGACAGATTGGAACATTCAAACGCATATTTATAAATTTAACCAAATAGTTACTAATGAATTGAATAAGTTCAAAGGCTTTGAAACATCATATATAATAAACGAAAATCAAGTTTTCTATTATGAAATTATAACACTACTTAATAAACGTCCCCTCCGACAAGTCGACTATGGTAACAAAATTCAATATCTTAATTTTTATCATACAGAACTATCTAACGCATTATTTGCAATTAAATTTGCCCATTAACCTATTTTTCATAAAATGTCATTTAAACAAGTTATTTATTAAAATTCAC
>OKMY01000484.1_pt1 | contig 10572 bp, 8 predicted proteins | sample 1614131 | NCBI WGS metagenome assembly OKMY01 (sample SAMN04436908, study PRJEB24849) | human gut metagenome | biome: human gut; feature: NICU; material: stool | host: Homo sapiens | place: USA: Saint Louis, MO | collected 2012-04-20 | reverse complement strand
TGAGCACTGACGCTCTGAGGCCCCTTATGACGAAACAACAGAAAACTGCCCTGAAGGGGTCGGTTCCGGCTGAGGGCGAAATGACACCCTAAGCGTTAGCTCTGTGTCGTTGCACGATGTCAGCGACGGTATTCTTGCTGATACCGAGCTCGCGTGCGATCCAGCGATAGCTGCGTCCCTCGGCCCTCATCGCAACCACCTTAGGCAAAAGTCGGTCTGATTTTGGTCGCACTCCGGCCTGACGACCAAGCCTCTTACCACGTGCCTTCGCAACAGCAAGGCCTGACTTGACCCGCTCGCTGATGAGATCCCGCTCAAACTCCGCAATGCCGGAAAGAAACGTCGCCAGCATTCGTCCATACGGCGACGAAAGATCGAACGCCATTCCATTCATGGCTATCACGGAAACCTTCCAGTTCTCCAGTTCACGTAGCGTATTGAGCAGATCGAGCGTCGAGCGCCCCCACCGGGAAAGCTCAGTGACCAGGATTGCATCAATTTGTCTGGACTGGGCAAGCGCCAGGACTTTCTTTCGCTCGGCCCGGTCGAGTTTAGTTCCTGAACCTGTTTCCTTAAATATTCCCACCACGTCGTAGCCGGCACGGCCGGCGAAGGCTCGCAGATCAAATTCCTGGCGTTCACAAGACTGATCCGCTGTTGAAACCCGGCAGTAAATGGCGGCACGATGTCCCAATTGAACCCTCCTGGATTTTTGTATCGGAACGCCCTGATTTATATGGGCTGGCTGTTGTCCAAAACAGACTATACTTCAAAAGGGACGAATTTGTATGTCACGACGCCATATTTTCACCGAACGGGGGGTCAGTTTGGAGATCGGAAATTTTTGTACGTTAAGCACATTATTTAACCAATTCGGATACGTAAGTGATTGATTTATCGTCAGTGGCTATCGCTTTTAGGTTGTCGCTCTTGCTGTATCGCATTTAGGTTATCCGATTAAGACAAAATCCCCTGAAAACGCTGTATAGCGCGGGAGTACACCCTATTGCTACAGGTAAGCCTGTTCAAAAAACAGGCTTACCGTACAATAATTCTCTATATCCAAACTGACCCCTCACAGAGAAAACGGAGGGACAGGATGAAATTGGTAATGACTCAAAATTATTGATAGTGTTTTATGTTCAGATAATGCCCGATGACCTTGTCATGCAGCTCCACCGATTTTGAGAACGACAGCGACTTCCGTCCCAGCCGTGCCAGATGTTGTCTCAGATTCAGGTTATGTCGCTCAATGCGCTGAGTGTAACGCTTGCTGATAACGTGCAGCTTTCCCTTCAGGCGGGATTCATACAGCGGCCAGCCATCCGTCATCCATACCACGACCTCAAAGGCCGACAGCACTCCAGTGTGGCCAGAGTGCGTTCACCGAAGACGTGCGCCACAACCGTCCTCCGTATCCTGTCATACGCGTAAAACAGCCAGCGCTGACGAGATTTAGCCCCGACGTAGCCCCACTGTTCGTCCATTTCAGCGCAGACAATCACATCACTGCCCGGTTGTATGCGCGAGGTTACCGACTGCGGCCTGAGTTTTTTAAGTGACGTAAAATCGTGTTGAGGCCAACGCCCATAATGCGGGCGGTTGCCCGGCATCCAACGCCATTCATGGCCATATCAATGATTTTCTGGTGCGTACCGGGCTGAGAGGCGGTGTAAGTGAACTGTAGCTGCCATGTTTTACGGCAGTGAGAGCAGAGATAGCGCTGATGTCCGGCAGTGCTTTTGCCGTTACGCACCACCCCGTCAGTAGCTGAACAGGAGGGACAGCTGATAGAAACAGAAGCCACTGGAGCACCTCAAAAACACCATCATACACTAAATCAGTAAGTTGGCAGCATCACCGGGCAACGCGGAGGAAGGTTCATCAGGAAAAAAACTGATTTTTTCGAAAAAACGTCCTACATATTGAATATGTAACCTTTTTACATATAATATAACATTAAATTAATTTTTTCTTTAAAGGGTAGCATGATATCAGTTAATTTAACTACAATGCATTCTCGACTGGATTTATGTGCCGCCACAGTGTGGTCAATTATAAACCAGAGTGTTCAGCCAGATAAAATAAACCTTTGGATATCAAATGAGCCATATTTGTCAGATCATGGGATATGTGAGATACCTGCTTGGGTTGAAGAGCTAAATAAAATAAATAACATAGTGAATGTACATTATGTAAAAAATACCGGACCATACCGTAAAATAATTAACGCAATTATTAACTCAGAGATTGATGACATTCTTGTATATGCTGATGATGATGTAATATATGGTCGGCAGTGGCTTGAGTTCCTATTAGGCCAGTTTTATGAGAACAACTGTAATGTGGCAATTGCTGCTAGGATTAGAATAATGGAGAGGAATATTTTTAACAAGTACAAATCTTATAGCTCTTATTCTATTAGTATGAAAAAGGATAAATTTGAAAAGGATTTTATAATAACTGGCGTTGGGGGTTGTGTTTTAAGTAAGAGAATGATTAAGCCTAGCATTATCGGAGATGATGCATATTTAACTATTTCACCTAAGACAGATGATATCTGGATTAGTAAAATGTTAGAGGCTTCCAATACGAAGGTCGAGTCATCCCCAGATGCACTGCGATGTGTTCATGAAATATTGCATGGCTATAACACACTTAGCTCAATAAATACATTAACATCTAAAAATAGCAGTTTAATTATAAAGGCAATCAGGATGGTTAAAAACAAATTCTATTCATATTTTGGGTTGCAAAAAACAAACAATGACAAATCCATCAAGATGGTTAATTTGCATTTTAATGGTAAATTATAAATGATCTTTCTCATCAGGGATTGTCTGAAAACAAAATGTTATCAGTAAACTGTAGTGGTTAGCAAATTGTTATTGCTTTTTGGGTAATGATGCCAATTTATTGATTTCGCATTTTCACTGACGCCAAGATCACCTGATATTACAAGGGTTGAATGGCTACAGATTCAAATGGTCACCAACAGGTTGGCAGCATTACTTTGGGATAGGCTCTAACGCTGAAAGGTATAAAAAATTCCTTTTAGTACACCAATGTAATTATTTTATATCACTGACAATAAATATGAATTTAAAATCGAAAACAATACATGCTGTGAAGTGGAATTTGTTGTCTACAGTGTGCGTAACCGGGCTTGGTATGGTCTCACTGTGGATCTTGTCCAGATTATTTACAACGACAGATTATGGTATCATTAGTGCGGCATTAATATTAAGTACTGTTTTCTCAATCATAACTGATTTTGGTATATCAAACTCAGTTATAAGATCTGAAAAGTTAAATAAATATGAACTGTCTTCACTGTATATAATAAATGTCTTTTTAGGTATGATATTTTGTCTCGGCTTGTTTATTTTTAGTGCTCAGTTAGCATCCTTATTCAATGGTGGAACAGAACTGGCAAAACAGATAAAAATCATGTCATTTTCTCTTATAATATCGTCTTTCGGTGGACAGCCAAGAGCTTTGTTAGCCAGAGAACTTAGATTTGATGTAATATCCAGGATAACAATCCTGTCAGCTATTTTTAATTTTGTGTTCGCAGTCTTCTTAAGCTACGTCTATCGTTCCCCCTGGTGTGTTGCCGTTTCACTGTTGGTTTCCTCATCTATTAGTAGCGTATTGTATATATATTCAAGCAAAGGCTTGAGAGATATTAAGTTACAGTTCTTTACTTTGAAGGAAATAAAAAAACATGTCAGCTACGGTTCTCAGTTGGTCATGGACTCTATCATTAATCAGATAAGCGTGAATACATATCCTGTACTAATGGCACGCTTAATAAGTTTGACTGCTATCGGTGGATATAATATATCCTACAACATTAGCGTGGCGCTTTTTGAAAAATTGAATCCTGTTTTATCACATGCGTTATTTCCAGCTTTTTCCAAGATACAAAATGATGCAGTATCTCTGAAAAAAACTTTTCTAAAAGTAACTATGTTTTCGTCTTTGGTGAATTTCCCGATGTTATTGGGAATGATGTTAATTTCAGACTATGTAGTGACTGTTTTTTTTGAGCAGAAATGGCAGTTCATCACCCCTATTGTACAGATTTTATGTTTGGTTGGGGCGGCGCGATCCCTTGATGTGCCTGTTATCTCTGTCTTGCTTGCTAAAGGGCAAATGTACAGAAATGTTTACCTGGGAGTATTTAAGTTAGCGCTTGGTATTCCTTTAACATGGTTTCTGGGTAAACAATATGGTCTTACAGGGATAGTGTTTTCATTCTTATGTATTCAAATAGTAAATCTTGTTATGGGATATTTTTTCCAGGTTAGACCCTGTTTAAATATCAAAGTAAAGAGTTACATCTATGCCGTCTTCGTACCGCTTATACACACTTTACCTATGCTTGTAACGGGTTACCTGTTGATTCTTTTTTTAACTATTACCTCTCCTATTTTGTCAATGGTTGTGATTATTTTTTCATGTATGTCTGTATACATTGCTTCTATACTCACCTCTCCAGTAAAAGAGATAAAGGAATTTAACGCAATCGTTCTAAACAATATACTGAGGAATAAATGATGTTATTATCAATAATCATACCATGTTATAACTGTGAGTCAAATATCGAAAAATTGCTTCTCTCAATAAAAGAGCAGCTTAATGAAACCGTACAACTAGTGTTGATTAATGATGGCTCATGGGACGCAACGCATGACATAATAACTAAATTTACAAGTGACAACCCCTCTATAAAAATAAAATACATTAATAGTATTAATCAGGGGGCGGCAAAAGCCAGATCAACGGGCTTAAATTACGCAGAGGGAGATTATGTATTCTTCTGTGATTCAGATGATATGATTTCTGCTAATTTCATATCGGTTTTTACAGAGTTAAGTAATGATAAACCGGATATGATATATTTTTGCTCTACGGTATTAGATTCGCAAGGAAACAGGTTTAAAAAGGTACATTTTCCATTAGCATACATCGAAAGCAATAGTAACGAAGTTTTTAATTATCTTTTGAAGAAAGGGCAGTGGACAGCTGCTGTATGGACTTATATTTTCCGGAAAGATCTCGTATTGAAATCTGGCGCTATATTTACAGACAGAAAGGTACATGAAGATCACTTATTCACGCTGAGACTTCTCGCTGGTAGTGAAAAAATATCAATATGTAATTCTGAGCTTTACTTTCAGAATGTGACTTCAGGTTCACTTACTAAATCCCCTAAAAAAATTGATTATTTAACTGAGCGTTATAAGTCTTATAAAGAGGCCAGGGAAGATATCATTTACAAATTCAGTCAGGAAAGCATTGTTCTTTATGATCGATGGTCTATGTCTTCGCTACTGCAAATATTAAAAGAAAATAAAAAAATGGTGTTTCAGGGGATAATGCATACAGCTATATATCGAGTATTGTGGAAGGAAAAATTAGTGATTTTAGATTTTGTTAAAAGCAAAGTTAAAAAAAATCACGAGATCTAAGAGCCTATCCCAATAGGGATTATCGTATAATGGGTAATGATGCCAATTTGTTGATTTCGCATTTTCACTGACGCCAGGATCACCTGATGTTACAAGGATTGAATGGCTACAGATTCAAATGGTCACCAACAGGTTGGCAGCATTACTATTTGCCGTTATAGGCTAATTTTATGGTCTTTCTGGGTGATGCTGTCAACTTACTGATTTAGTGTATGATGGTGTTTTTGAGGTGCTCCAGTGGCTTCTGTTTCTATCAGCTGTCCCTCCTGTTCAGCTACTGACGGAGTGGTGCGTAACGGTAAGGCCATGAATGGCGTTGGATGCCGGGCAACCGCCCGCATTATGGGCGCTGGCCTCAACACGATTTTACGTCACTTAAAAAACTCAGGCCGCAGTAGGTAACCTCGCGCATACAGCCGGGCAGTGACGTCATCGTCTGCGCGGAAATGGACGAACAGTGGGGCTACGTCGGGGCTAAATCGCAGCAGCGCTGGCTGTTTTACGCGTATGACAGGCTCCGGAAGACGGTTATTGCGCACGTATTCGGTGAACGCACTATGGCGACGCTGGGGCGTCTTATGAGCCTGCTGTCACCCTTTGACGTGGTGATATGGATGACGGATGGCTGGCCGCTTTATGAATCACGCCTGAAGGGAGAACTGCACGTTATCAGCAAGCGTTACACTCAGCGCATTGAGCGGCATAACCTGAATCTGAGGCAGCATCTGGCAAGGCTGGGCAGGAAGTCACTGTCGTTCTCAAAATCGGTGGAGCTGCATGACAAAGTCATCGGGCATTATCTGAACATAAAACACTATCAGTAAGTTGGAGTCATTACCAGATTTTGCACAAAAGGGGATGGATTTAAATTCTTGGCTAAATTTGCGAACCTACCTCAGAATGCAAATAGCCAAAGTTTTAACGGACGATTCAGAGATGAGTGCCTCAATGAGCACTGGTTCAGCGATATCGTTCACGCCAGGAAAACGATTAATGACTGGCGGCAGGATTATAACGAGTGTCGTCCACATTCATCGCGGAAGTACCAGACTCCGGCTGAATTTGCAGCGGGCTGGCGAAACGGGAAATATGAAGAAAAACCAACCGACATTACAAACTGAAGGTTGTATCTAATCCTGGGGGCAGGTCAGGAGCTCAGGGCATGAACACCATCAGAACGGCAGAGCCGTGACGCTAGCCCTGTAAGGGCGCTAAGTTCTAAGCTGGACGGTCGTGTGGTCCAAATTAGTTGACCACTACAAATAACATGCCACTAAGCAATATAAGGTGTAGTTACCATGAAAAAGCAATGGGAAAAGCTGGAAGCCTGGCTTAGGATCAATCATCCTTCACTGTTGGGTGATCTCAATCCCCCGGCTAGCGATGCAGACATCCTGGAGCTGGAGCAGAGGCTCGGAATTGCATTACCAACGGATTATATCGCCTGCTTGAAAATTCATAACGGGCAGAAAGGAAGAGACGGGTGGCTGTTCAATAACAGGGAGTTTCTGTCAACGCAACAAACTTTGATGAGCTGGTCGGCATGGAATGACTTACTCGATGAAGGAGATCTGGATGATAAAGTTTCTAGGCCAGACGCGAGTATACAGTCAGGCTGGTGGCGAAAAGCGTGGGTCCCCTTTGCCACAGACGGCTGCGGTAATTATCTCTGCCTTGACCTGAGCCCGTCCGCCTCTGGGCAGTATGGCCAAGTCATCAATGTCTTTCACGACGTCCAGGACAGAACTCGGGAGGCGACCAGTTTCACCGCATGGTTTGAAAATTTAGTCGGTAATAAGCAGGATTGATTAGGAAACAGCGAGGTAAAGAGTGGAGCAAAAGATAACTGACCAGCGGGAGCAACGCCTGCAGAAGCTTTTCGATGATTGCCAAAAACAGGTTTTATCCCAGATCATTGGACCTTTTGGATTGTCAACTGCCATGTTCGAGGATAAGAATGGTGGCAACGTCACTACGCTGCATAATTTTGAGCGTACAGACGATGACTATATTGCAACCGACTCTGACCGAGCACTACATAAGCAATCGCGCAAAGAGTACAGTCCTAAGGTCAGGTCAGAGTATGAGGTTGATACTCAGGCTAAGGCGGGAGAAGCGGGGGGCAAAACGTGGGAAAAAAAACGTGCAGACAAAATCAGTCAGGGGCGTGATGAATACACCGGAAAAAGCGTTTCCGCTGATGGGACAATCGAGCTTAGCAATGGGCACATCGTCCGTGCTGAGCTAGATCATGTGGTTTCCGTTCATGAAATCCATACAAATCCCAAAGTACACCTTGCGCTGGGAAAGGTAAGGAAAAATGCGGAAACAGGTGAACTAAACGTTGATGTCAGCCGTATTCGCGACCTTGCCAATCATGATGAAAATCTGGCTCTCACCAACCAACCGCTGAATGGTTCCAAAAGCGATCAGGACCTCAAGGAATGGGCTGAGAAAAAACGAAAAGACGGCACTACAAATAAAGAGAAATTCGACACTGAGAATTCGCTGACAGAGGAGAAGCACGATCAAGCGCATCAACATATCGATAACACGGTGGAGCCTGCCTTACTGATAAAACAGACGACAGAACTCCTGCAAACCGGCGGCAAGCAGGCAGCCTTAATGGGGATGCGCCAGGCCTTCGGCCTGCTGCTAACAGAGCTGGTAAATAGCTTGTTTAATGAATTCAAATTACTCATAAAACAGGGTATTGCAACAGGAAAAACTCTATTTGAAGAGATTCAACAGCGGCTTTCACGAGCGATTGAATCAGTGATAAAAAAAATTCCAGAAGCTGTCGGGCAGATGTTTCAAGGCGGTGTCAGCGGCTTTATGAGTAACCTGCTGGCCTTTCTGATCAATAACTTTCTCTCCACTGCAAAACGCTTTGTAACAGTTATCCGTGAAGGCATTATAGGCCTGTTCCGCGCCTTTAAAATGATTTTCTTTCCTCCTAAAAATATGACGCACGACCAGGCAATGCAGGAAGGACTGAAGATCCTGACCACCGTTGTTATCTCATCTGTTGGCATCCTGCTTACCGAAACGGTCTCTGCCTTCATGGCAACAATACCCTTCCTTCAACCTATCTCCGGCCTGATCACACCCGTGCTAATAGGGATTATTACCGGCCTAGCATCAGCTTTTCTGGCCTATCAGATCGACTGTTGGTTCGATCGCTATCGCCATTCTCTGAGCGAAAAGTTCATGGACGAGTTACTGGCTGACGCCAGGCGGCGTGATGAGTTTGCCTGTGAGCTGGTCACCCTGTCTGAAAGTTCGCTGAGTAATATCGAAAACTACGCGAACGCAATTGGAACGTATCAGCACATAGGCATAGCTCTTGGTACCGCAAGTCTTGCGGCTGGTACCACACTAGCTAGCATGGAGAGCTGCGTTGCGGAAACCGGTCAGCAGATAAAACGAAGTTTAGCAATGATAGACTTTATTAATGAAAGCCAATCGGAAATCGATGATTTCCTGAAAAACCACTGAAGAGATAATCGACATGACCGTACTGAATACGCAGGAATTGAGCATTATTCAGGCTTTTGCTTCTTCTAATGTCCCCGAGCGGGTCATGCGGGAGAGTAAAATCAGGGAGCTTATCCGTGATATGACTGTGGCACAGAGTTCTGTGCAGTCAGACTCCGATCGCCTAGAAGCGCTACGTAAAGAGAAAAAAGAGGGAAATATCTTCAGTAACTGGTTGTATGACCGGGACGACAAAGTGCAGGATGCGCAGCTCGATCTGAATAAATCCATTGGACGTCTGACACAGACATCATCGCAGCTACTGATTGTCAATACTGCAATCTCAAAGGTACTAAACGATCAGCAACACATTCTGTTAGAACAGCAGACTATGTTGAAGAGTCAAGCTGACACTCTTGGAGAGCAAAACAATCAAATCCTTCTTCAGCAAAAGCTTCTTGAAAAACAACAGAATGAAATTAAGCAGGCAAATCAGGGGCTACTAGAAGCAAAGGGGATCTCCCAGGAACAAGCGCTGCAATTGGTTGGCTGCGTGAAGATGGTTAAGGAGGCAGAAAGCCGCATCAGTACTGCCAACCAGACACTGAAACAGGATATTGATAAAAACCTTGAAGAAGCCATCAAGCAATCAGCAAAAGACCTAGACCACGCTGTCGCAGAGCACAAGAACCAGCAGAAGACGTTTGAACAACAGCTCATCGGTCAGTTGACGGCATTCTCCCAACAAACTCAGGATGAGTTACAGCAGATAACCGCAGAGGTCGCCGAAAACAGAACGGCTGTTGAGGAGCAATTGACATCGCTAGGGGCAGCCCAGCAGCAATACGCGGCAACCCTTGAGCAACAACTGCAACAGACGTTATCTACCCACAGCCACCATATTCAGTCTGAATTCGAACAAATTATCGCTGAGAATAGCGTTGTTCAAGCCAGTCTTGAACAAAAGTTACAGATACATAGCCAAGCAGTACTGGAGAAAATCTCTCATCAGGAGACTGTGGCACTGCAACAGAGCCAAGCGATTGTACTGATCGAAAACCGGTTAAACAGTATCCAGAATGAATACGATAAAAGGCAGGGTAATGCAGAAGCTCTGCTACTATCTCAGCTTAAAGCAGCACATCGTCACCGTCTGATAACCGCCCTAGTGGCCACTCTGTCACTGCTCTCTTTAGGCTGGCAGGCAGCATTACATTTTGGAGTAGTGCACTAACTATTCGGTACGCTGAAATTTTGATCTGCACTGAGGTAGCCTGAGCTTAACGAACAGTAGGGCCCTTACAGGGCGAGCGTCATCGCTTCGCGATTCCGAGGGTTTGCATGCCCCTGAGCCCCGTTTTATACTCTGCGGCATGTATATTCCGCGCCCCTCAAAACTGCTCTATTTCAGACTATAGAAATGAAGTTTGAGATGGCTTTTGCTGAAAAGACCTTGGGGGCCACATTCCGTGTTTTCACCTTAATGGTGGGATTGTTGAGGATACACTTTAATGTTGCTTCCAGTCTTGCGGTTATGTTTCTACTTTTTGGAATTTAACATAAAACGCATTATCGGCACTTTAAGATGTATAGCCTTTGCTATACGTTCGTGTTGTGT
>OKMY01000481.1_pt1 | contig 10612 bp, 11 predicted proteins | sample 1614131 | NCBI WGS metagenome assembly OKMY01 (sample SAMN04436908, study PRJEB24849) | human gut metagenome | biome: human gut; feature: NICU; material: stool | host: Homo sapiens | place: USA: Saint Louis, MO | collected 2012-04-20 | reverse complement strand
TGCCGGCGTCAAGGATGTCAGCACCGCGATGTCGTTCGGCCAGATGTCAGAGATCGTCTTTATGCTGGTGATCCCGCTGCTGTTCCGTCGCCTCGGGGTGAAATATATGCTGCTCATCGGCATGGTGGCGTGGTTTGTCCGCTACGCCTTTTTTGCCCTCGGGGTCAGCGAAGAGGGGCGCTTCCTGCTCTATCTGGGCATTTTGCTGCACGGCGTGTGCTATGACTTTTTCTTTGTCGTCGGTTTTATCTACACCGACCGCGTGGCGGGCGAGAAGGTCAAAGGCCAGGCGCAGAGCATGATTGTGATGTTCACCTACGGGATCGGCATGCTGCTGGGCTCGCAGATCTCCGGCGCGCTGTATAACCATCTGGTGGCCGGCCAGAGCGTGCCGCAGGCCTGGGTGACCTTTTGGTGGATCCCGGCGGTGGCCGCCGCGGTTATCGCGCTGATTTTCCTTTTCTCTTTCCAGTACAACGAGAAAGAGCCGCACTAATTTTTCAGGAGGGGGTATGAAAACGATTAAGGGACCGGGCATTTTTCTGGCGCAGTTTATCGGCCCGCAGGCGCCGTTCAACACCCTGGCGGGGATGGCGCAGTGGGCCGCCGGCCTGAGGTACAAGGCATTGCAGATCCCCTGCAACCACCCGGCGATTTTCGATGTCGAGCGGGCGGCGGCGAGCCAGACCTACTGCGACGAGGTCCGCGGCACCCTGGCGGAGCATGGGCTGGTCATCAGCGAGCTGTCCACTCATCTTGAAGGGCAACTGGTGGCGGTGCATCCGGCGTATGACGCGGCGTTTGACGCCTTTGCCCCAGCCGCGTTACATGGCGATCCGCAGGCGCGCCAGCGCTGGGCGGTGGAGAAAGTGCGCCAGGCGGCAGTGGCCTCCGGCCGTCTGGGGCTGAAGGCCCATGCGACCTTTTCCGGGGCGCTGGCATGGCCCTTTTTTTATCCGTGGCCGCCGCACAATCAGCCGCTTCTGGATGAGGCCTTTGCCGAGCTGGCCCGGCGCTGGCGGCCGCTGCTGGACCACTTCGACGAACAGGGCGTCGATGTCTGCTATGAGATCCACCCCGGCGAAGATCTGCACGATGGCGTGACCTTTGAGCGTTTTCTCGCGCTGGTGGATAACCATCCGCGCTGCAATATGCTCTATGACCCGAGCCACCTGCATCTGCAGCAGATGGACTATCTGACCTATATCGATATCTATCACTCGCGTATTAAAGCGTTTCACGTCAAGGACGCCGAATTTCGTCGCAACGGGCGCAATGGCGTCTATGGCGGATACCAGCCCTGGCAGCAGCGGGCCGGGCGTTTCCGCTCTCCTGGCGACGGGCAGATCGACTTCAAAGGGGTGTTCAGTAAGCTGACCGAATATGATTTTGACGGCTGGGCGGTGCTGGAGTGGGAGTGCTGCCTGAAGGACGCCGAGACCGGCGCGCGCGAGGGCAGCGAGTTTATCCGCCGCCATATCATTCCCGTTGCCGGACGGGCCTTCGATGACTTTGCCGCCGGCGGGAGGGAATAACATGATTCAGGTTGCGATAATCGGGGCAGGGTTTATTGGCCCGGCGCATCTGGAGGCGCTGCGGCGGCTGGGAGATGTCGAGGTCGTGGCGCTGTGCGACAGCCGCCTTGAGGCGGCGCAGCGCAAGGCGCAGGCGCTGAACATTGCCCATGCCTACGACAGCGTGGAGGCGCTGCTGGCCCATCCGGGGCTGCAGGTGGTGCATAACTGTACGCCGAACCATCTGCATGCCCAGATTAACCGGCAGATCCTCGCCGCCGGGCTGCACGTCTTCTCGGAAAAGCCGCTGTGTATGACGGCGGAGGAGGCGCGGGAGCTGGTGGCGCTTGCCGCCCGGGCCGGCGTGGTGCATGGCGTCAGCTTCGTCTATCGCCAGTTCGCCATGGTCCAGCAGGCGGCGGCGATGATCCGCCATGGCGAGGTCGGCAGGATCTTCGCGGCGCACGGCAGCTATTTACAGGACTGGATGCTGCTGGAGACCGACTACAACTGGCGGGTCGATTCGGCGCAGGGGGGCGCGTCGCGGACGGTGGCCGACATCGGCTCCCACTGGTGCGATACCGTACAGTTTATGACCGGTCGGCGGATTGTCGAGGTGATGGCGGATCTGTCGATTGTCTGGCCAACGCGTAAAGCGCCGGTCAATGGTAAAGCGACCTTCAGCGCCGTTCACGAGGCGCAGGCATATGAAACCCGGCCTGTCGATACTGAGGACTTTGGCTCGGTGCTGTTGCGTTTTGACGATGGCAGCAAAGGCAGCTTGATGGTCTCCCAGGTGAGCGCCGGGCGGAAAAACCGTCTGGCGGTGGAGATTAACGGCAGCCTCTGTTCTCTGGCCTGGGATCAGGAAGTGCCCCAGCGACTGTGGATCGGCCACCGCGAGCAGCCGGATCGCCTGCTCAGCGACGACCCGAGCCTGCTGCGGCCGGAGGCCGCCGCCAGCGCCCATTATCCCGGCGGCCATATTGAGGGCTGGCCGGATGCCTTCAAGAATATGATGGGGCATTTTTATCAGGCGGTGCGCGCCGGGAAGATGCCGGAGGCCGGGGCCCGGCGCTTCGCCGCTTTCGACGACGGCGCCGATGTGATGTACATCATCGAGGCGATCGTCAAAAGCCATCAGCAGCAGCGCTGGGTCAGCGTCGAACGCTGAGCGCAGGCGGGGCGCAGGATTATTTCACCCCAAGATAGCCGTCGAGATAGGCACCGGAGAGCTCGTTGCCGAACAGGACGGCATCTTTATTTTCCATCGCATTATCCCATTTGTCGCTGGCGTTGCCGGTAAAGGCGTGCTCGGTGCGGGTGCCCTGCGCCGCCTGTTGTTTGATGGCCTCAGCGGTGCGGCGGGCGTCGCTTTCACTCATGCCAGCGGCTTTATCCTGCTGGCCGCGGGCGTACATTGCCGTGAAGGTCGGCAGGTTTAAACGGTAATTTTCCTGGCGGTTGACGGTGAAATTGCCGCCGACAAAATCGGAGCGGTGGGCGACAAACGCGTAAGCGTGGCGTTCCGGTGACGATTTTGACGAGGTGCAGCCGGTGATCGTTGCCAGGGCACAGCTGAGGGCGAGAACCGCGGTGGAGAGCCTCATGGAGATATCATCCTTAATCATAAACGAAGAAATAGGGCGCCAGGGGGGCTGTCGCCAGAGCGCGAACCGGGTGGAACGGCAAAAGGATGCGCGTTAACGGCGTGGGAGAGAAGCCCTGATTTTTAATAGTTTTCTCGTGCGTTCCCGCGCTTTCGCGCCAGGCTGGCAGGCTGACCAGAGGTCATTTATGATAGCCTGCAGGATCCACCTCTATCGCAGGAAGTGCAGGGTTTATGTCTATTCAGAAAATTGCTCGTCTGGCCGGCGTCTCGGTGGCCACGGTGTCGCGGGTGCTGAACAACAGCGATACGGTAAAAGCCAAAAACCGTGAGCGCGTGCTGCAGGCGATCAAAGAGAGCAACTATCAGCCGAACCTGCTGGCGCGTCAGCTGCGAACCGCTCGCAGCAATATGATCCTGGTGATGGTCTCCAATATCGCTAACCCCTTTTGCGCCGAGGTGGTGAAAGGGATAGAAGAAGAGGCGGAGAAGAATGGCTACCGCATTCTGCTGTGTAACTCCGGGTCGGATCTGGCCCGCTCGACCTCGGGCCTGCAGCTGCTCTCCGGCAAAATGGTCGACGGCATTATTACCATGAACGCGCTCTCCAGCCTGCCGGAACTGACCACCATGATTGGCGATGCGCCCTGGGTGCAGTGCGCGGAGTATGCCGACACCGGCAGCATCTCCTGCGTCGGGATTAACGACGTCGAGGCGGCTCAGGGGGCGGTGTCCCGACTGGCCGATAGCGGCCGCCGCCGCATTGCGCTCATTAATCACGACCTGAGCTATCGCTATGCCCGTCTGCGCGAGCGCGGCTATAAAAGCGTGCTGCACGTGCACGGTCTGGTGTATCAGCAGGTGACTTACGCGCAGGATCTTAGCGCGGCGGCCGGTAAACGGGCGATGGAGCAGCTGCTGTCGCAAGACGAGCAGCCCGACGCGGTGTTTGCCGTTTCGGACTCACTTGCTGCCGGGGCGCTGCGGGCGATTGACCAGGCCGGACTGCGGGTGCCGGAGGATATCGCGGTGATCGGCTTCGACGGCACCGAGCTGGCGGAAGTGGTCTCCCCGCAGCTGACCACCGTCGAACAGCCCTCCCGGGCGATCGGCCGCACGGCGGTGGCCCTGTTAATGAAACGCATCGACGATCCCGACGCTGCCGTCGAGCGGGTGATGATGGACTGGCGCGTGATAGCCCGCGCCAGCGCCTGAGGTCAGCGAGAGAAGGCGCCCGCCAGCGCGCGAATGTCGTTGCCGGTGGGCGTTTGATGAATGCGTAAGCCAAACTCCTCCACCACGGCGAAGACATGGTCGAAAATATCCGCCTGGATCCCCTCATATTCCGCCCATACCACGGTGTTGGTGAAGCAGTAGATCTCGATGGGCAACCCGTTGGCATCCGGCGCCAGCTGGCGCACCATCAGGGTCATATCCTGGCGGATGCGTGGATGATGGCGTAAATACTCCTGCAGATAGGCGCGGAAGGTGCCGACATTGGTCATTCGCCGCTCATTGAGAACCGACTGTTCCCCGGCGTACTGCTGGTTCCAGGCGCTAATCTCCTCGTGGCGCGAATCCATATAGGGCTTAAGCAACTTCGCCCGGATCAGGCGCTGCTGCTCCTGTTCATCAAGAAAATGAATGCTGGTGGTGTCGATGTTAAGGCTGCGTTTGATGCGGCGGCCGCCGGAGGCCGACATGCCGCTCCAGTTTTTAAACGAGTCGGAGACCAGCGACCAGGTTGGAATGGTGGTGATGGTGTTGTCCCAGTTGCGTACCTTGACCGTGGTGAGGCCGATATCGATCACCGCGCCGTCGGCGCCGTACTTCGGCATCTCCAGCCAGTCGCCAAGCTTGAGCATATCGTTAGCAGAGAGCTGGATACCGGCCACCAGACCGAGGATCGGATCTTTAAACACCAGCATCAGCACCGCGGCCATCGCGCCGAGCCCGCTAATCAGGATTGCCGGTGACTGGCCTATCAGCAGCGAAATAATCAGGATGCCGATAATAATCGCCGTCACCAGCTTAATCCCCTGGAATATCCCCTTCAGCGGCAGCTGAGAGGCGGCAGGAAATTTCTGCGCCAGCTTTAAGATCACATCCAGCAGCGAGAAGAAGGACAGCATGGCATATATCATCACCCATAGCTGAGCCACGGTGGTTAATATTTCCGCGGCCTCGCTGCCTTTTTGCAGCCACAGCACCGCCTGCACGTTGACGATGATCCCCTGCAGGGTAAAGGCCAGTCGGTGAAAGAGTTTATTCTGCGTGATGATTTGCAGCCACAGATGGCTGCTGGCCAACGCCCGTTTTTCGAACGCGCGCAGGACCACTTTGTGCAATATCAGATGCACGACGACGGCGGTGAATAAGATAATGCCGAAGATAATCATCAGCGAGCGGGTGGGGGTTATTTCGATACCTAAGGCGGCAATTTGCGATATTAATTCCTGCATAACGTCTCCTGAATATCCAGCGGGTATGATGACCGCTGGATAGCTATTATGCAAATCACCGCCGCCGGTATTACGACGCTACCGTCGCCGGCTGTCGGTTGAGATGATGGCGCAGCCACAGCGCGATCGCCCCCAGCAACAGCATCATGGCCACCTCGACCAGCAGAAAATCAATCAGCGCCTGCGGATAGTTTCCGCCGCCGCGACGGGCCAGCGCCAGGAACAGCGAACCAAGGATAGCCGGTCCGAGACCGAGGGTCGCCTGCTGCAGGGTGCTGAGGATGGCGCTCCCGGCCCCGGCGTCGCTGGCGCTGATATCGCGCATGCCAATCCGGTAAAAGCTGTTGACGATCAGCGCCTGACCGTAGCCGATCAGCGCCGTGGCGGGGACCAGCGTCAGGGCGGTGGTGGCGATGCCGAAGCGGGAGAAGGTGGCGCACAGCAGCAGTAGCCCGGCGATCTGCACCGCCAGACCAGTCAACAGGATCCGCCCCATGCTGTGGCGGGCGATAAGCCGCGGGGCATACAGCGCCGAAATAAAATAGGCCACGCCGAGGGCGATAAAGCTATTGCCGGACTGCCACGGCGCCATCCCCAGCCCCTCCTGCATGGTCAGCGCCATGCAGAACATAAAGCCGGACCAGGCGCTGAAAAACAGCAGGGCGATGGCCATCCCGAAGCGGATGCTGGTCAACTGCAGCAGACGCGGCGGCAGCAGGGGATGGTCGCCGCGCTGCTGCTGGCGCAGGGCGCTCTGACGCATGGCGAACATGAGCGGCAGGACCGCCACCAGCATCAGCTGCAGCCACAGCGGCCAGTGCAGCTCCGGACCGAGGGCCATCGGGAACAGCAGGCAGCAGAGGATCAGCGCGAGGTACAGCGTGCCCAGCCAGTCAATACGCGACGGCGTCTCGCGACGGGTTTCCGGCACATAGCGGCGGCTCAGAGCCAACACCAGCAGGCAGATCGGCACATTGATAAAAAAGGCGTTGCGCCAGCCCAGTCCGGCGATGTCCGCCGATACCAGCCAGCCGCCGCCCATCTGTCCGACAATAAAGGCGATCCCGCCGATGCCGCCATACAGGCTGATAGCCCGGGCGTGGGCGGGGCCTTTGAGGGTCACGTGCAGAGTGGCGAGGATCTGCGGCACAATCAGCGCCGCCCCGGCGCCCTGCAGGGTGCGGGCCGCCAGCAGGGCGCTGATGCTGTTCGCCATCCCGCACAGCAGGGAAGCGATGCCAAAGAGGGCGACGCCCCACATAAACAGGCGCCGGCGGCCATAGTTATCGCCAAGCTTACTGCCCATCGCCAGGCAGACGGCAAAGGCGACGCCGTAGAGCGCGACGATGAGTTCCAGCTGCGTGGCGCTGGCCGCCAGGGTGTGGGTGATGGCGTCCAGCGCCACATTGGTGATCGAGGTATCAATAAGCGGCAGCATCTGGCCGCCCAGCAGCAGCAACAGACCGGCGCGGCCGGGTGAAACAGCAGACGTATTCATGGGATTCTCCATTGCGTCATTCAGCAGACCGACGTAGCATTACCGATAAATTAAACGGGTACCAGTTCCTGCCTATACTGGTACTGGCACTACTATGCTGGAGGGGTGATGACCACGATGCCGCAACGGGAGTTGACGATCGCCGTGCCGGACGATCGACGCAAACAGCTGGGGGCATTTTTGCGCGCCCGCCGTGAAAGCCTCGATCCGCAGCGCCTGGGGTTGCCCCGCGTGGGCCGCCGGCGCACGCCGGGCCTGCGTCGGGAAGAGGTGGCGATGCTCGCCGACGTCGGCGTCACCTGGTACACCTGGCTGGAGCAGGGGCGGGAGGTGAATCCGTCGGAGGCGGTGCTGGTGGGGGTCGCGAATGCCCTGCAGTGCAGTCCGCTGGAGACCCGGCACCTGTTCGTACTGGCGGGGCTGACCCCGCCGGAAGCCACCCAGGTGACGGTGTGCGAAGGCATCAGCCCCGGCACCCGCCGGATGCTGGACAGCCTGATGCCGCAGCCGGCCAGCATTCAGAAACCGAACTTTGATATTGTGGCCTGGAACGACAGCTTCTGCCGCCTGATGGGCATCGATTTCGCCACCCTCCCGGAAGAAGATCGCAACTGTATTTATCTCTATCTGACCCATGAGACCTGGCGCAGCCGGATCGAAAATCGCGATGTGCTGCCGACCTTCGTCTCCTATTTCCGCGCCGCGATGGCCGAGCACCGTGGCGATCCGGCGTGGGAAAACAAGCTGGCGCGCTTTTTCGCCGCCTCGTCGGAGTTTGAAGCGCTGTGGCATCAGCGTTACGAGGTGCGCGGTGTGGAAAACCAGATTAAACATTTTAACCACCCGCAGCTCGGGCGATTCAGTCTGCAGCAGATGTACTGGTATTCGGCGCCGCGCAACGGTTCGCGCCTGCTGGTCTATCTGCCGATGGACGAGGCGGGCGAGCAGGCGCTGGCGTGGCTGGACCAACATTAATCACAAGGAATCAGATGGCTGGCAATGTGCCATCTTCGGGTATTCCCGGCCGGCGCTGCTGGACGGTTCCCTTACCCTCCGGGAGAGGGGTAGGGAAAGCACTGTCGGGAAGTCCTGTATGTGATCTACGACTTCAGCACACATTGCGCTCCCGATACGCCTTCTGCGTTATGTCACTCATGGCGCAGGGAGCGCACAGGGGGCGGCCAGTCGCCGCCGCCCCCTGTACCCCCGGGCTCCGGCCAGCAAAATCGCCACTGCGTGGTGCCTTCGACTTATCCCTGCAGGCTTCGGGTCGGGCCGAGGCAGCGTCCGTGCAAAACACGGCCCTCAGCCCGCATCCATGCGGGCTGCCCCGGCCTGCCGGGAACGTCTCAGCGATGTTGAGGCCGCCAGCATCGGCAGTTTCAGCAGCCCCAGGACCCGCGGTGATTTGGGTTTGTAGGCCGGGTAAGGCGTACGCCGCCACCCGGCAGAAAGGCGAGCACATTAGCGAAAACAGGTTTGTCATCAGTCTCAAGGAATGCCTATGAACGTAACCCGAAAAGAGCAGCGCATTATTCAGCGCGCGCTGAACGCCTGGCAGGCCAGCGGGGAGTTAACCCCGTCGGACAGTCAGCGGCTGGCGCACACGCTGCGCGTCTCCCCCTTCGACTGGCGGCGCCTGAGCCGCTACGCCTTCTGGACCGCGCTGGCCTGCGTGCTGATTGCTCTGGGCAGCCTGTTTGCCGACAGCGAGCTGGTGGCGTGGCTGCTGAGCCTGTTCAGCCACTCGGCGCTGACGCGGATCCTGCTGCCTGCGCTGCTGGCGGTCGCCTGCTACGGCTGGGGTTTTCGCCGCCAGCGGCGGGAGAGGCAGTGGCACTACAGCACCGAGGCGATTTTGTTTCTGGGCGTCGTCTTTACCGCCGTGTCGCTATGGCAGCTTGGCGAACGGCTGGATAACGGCAGCGGCCATATCGCACCGCTGTTTCTGGCCGGATGCGTGATTTACGGCGCCATCGGCTATATTGCCCGCTCCGGGCTGGTGTGGCTCTTTTTTCTGCTGGCGCTGGGCAACTGGTTCGGCGCGGAAACCGGCTACGTCTCGGGGTGGGGCGCCTACTGGCTGGGCATGAACTACCCGATTCGCTTCGTCCTGTTCGGCGGCGCGCTGCTGGCGCTCTGCTACGGCGCGCAATCCCTGCTTCGCCAGCGGCAGCTGTTTACCGTCAGCAAGGCGATGGGCCTCACGTACCTGTTTATTGCGCTGTGGATCCTGTCGATTTTCGGCAATTACGACGCAGACAGCTGGTACCAGGTGAGCCAGGCGCGACTCTTGCCGTGGGGGCTGCTGTTTGCCGTAGCGGCCGGCGTCTGCATTTTTATCAGCCTGAAAACCGATGACGGAATGCTGCGCGGCTTCGGACTAACCTTCCTGGCGATCAATCTCTATACCCGTTTCTTTGAGTTTTTCTGGAACGGGATGCACAAAGTGCTGTTTTTCCTGATCCTTGCCGTCTCGCTGGCGGTGATTGGCCGCTATGCCGAGCGCATCTGGCACGCCGGCGAAGGGCAGGTGGAGAAAAAATAAGCTCGCGTTGAGAACGCTAACCCCTCAGGCCGCGCTCAGTCGCGGCCTTTTTTCGTCCCTGATTCCAGTTTCAGCACATTTTTCTGCGATTGGCTGCAAATGAGCATAGGCTTGCCGGGTATCTCAAAGATTAGCCTTTAAGGCAATTTGTCTTCTATGCTAACCTCCAGAAGAAGGGAGTCTGATGTTCAGATTGGTTGTGCATGTGGACGTTAAAAAGGAATTGCAGGCGCTTCCGCCCATTGTCCAGGCGAAGATGATCCGGCAAATAGACAAGTTACGCCAAAATCCCACCGCGCTGAGAGAACCTGACAGTAAACCGCTGGGGCAGGGGTTATTTGAAATTCGTGCGTTAGGTTCGGTACAGGGGCGAGGGATCTACGTTTTTCAGCAAGGCAAGACGCTCTTTCTGCTACGGGTTTTTGTCAAGAAAACGCAAAAAACCCCGTCATCGGAAATTCGCCTGGCTCTGAAGCGATTAGAGGAGATGCGCAATGAGTAAAAAGATCATTGACTGGGATACGTTAAAAACAGAACTGCTTAGCCAGCCTGAGGTTCAGGCTGCGTTCGATGCGCAAGAACGTCAACAGCGATTACGTACTATGCTGGCGCAATGGCGCGAGCAGGCGGGGCTGACCCGAGCCCAGGTGGCGCAGAGGATGGGGGTGAGTGCGCCGACGGTCTCCAGAATGGAAGCCAATATCACCCGCGCCAGTCTGGATACCTTAACGCGATACGCGTTAGCCTGTGGAATAAAGCACCCACAAATTTTACTTTACTAACGCCCTCGGTGGCGATTCACTTACCGGCTCAAATTAACGACAGGCCGCACGGACCGTAGGTCGGGTAAGCGAAGCGCCACCCGACAAAACAACGGCGCATCGGGCTACGGCTCCGGGGAACAATGAATGGGTGCGCTCTGCCGCCCTCACCCCGGCCCTCTCCCACAGGGAGAGGGGGAAAACCGAGCCTCACTCCGGC
>OKMY01000454.1_pt1 | contig 11430 bp, 10 predicted proteins | sample 1614131 | NCBI WGS metagenome assembly OKMY01 (sample SAMN04436908, study PRJEB24849) | human gut metagenome | biome: human gut; feature: NICU; material: stool | host: Homo sapiens | place: USA: Saint Louis, MO | collected 2012-04-20 | reverse complement strand
TTTTCTTCTTTTAAATTATCTTTTGCTACACCACCATGCATTTTTAATGCACGAACGACAATCTTGATCCCTGTTGCCACATCGCCTTCAGCTTCTAGCGCAGCGACTTTACCAATTACATTGACCAGTGCGGTACCACCACCAGAAACCATGCCTTCTTCTACAGCGGCACGTGTTGCGTTTAATGCATCTTCAATTCGTAATTTTAATTCTTTTAATTCTGTTTCAGTAGCAGCACCGACTTTAACGACAGCAACCCCGCCAGCTAATTTAGCTAAACGTTCTTGTAATTTTTCACGATCAAAATCAGACGTTGTTTCGCCGATTTGGTTTTTAATTAAATGAACGCGGGCATCAATGGCTTCTTTTGAACCAGCACCTTCAACAATTGTTGTGTTATCTTTGTCGACAACTACTTTGCTAGCATTTCCTAAGTTTTCAATAGTTGTGTCTTTTAATTCTAATCCTAAGTCGTCAGTGATTACTGTACCACCTGTTAAAATAGCAATATCTTCAAGCATCGCTTTGCGGCGGTCACCAAATCCTGGCGCTTTTACTGCGACAACATTAAATGTACCACGGATTTTGTTAAATACTAATGTTGGTAGAGCTTCCCCATCAACATCATCCGCAATGATCAATAGTGGACGGCTTTGTTGTAGAATTTGTTCTAATAAAGGTAAGATATCTTGAATATTTGAGATTTTTTTGTCGGTAATTAAGATATATGGATTTTCTAAAACAGCTTCCATTTTATCGTTGTCAGTAACCATGTATTGAGATAAATAACCGCGGTCGAATTGCATTCCTTCAACCACATCTAATTCTGTTTCAATCCCTTTTGATTCTTCAATGGTAATTACGCCGTCGTTACCAACTTTTTCCATTGCATCGGCAATTAATTGGCCGACTTTTTCAGAACCTGATGAAACAGCAGCGACTTGTGCAATCGCTTCTTTTGAATCAACTACAGATGAAATATTGTGTAATTCTTCTACTGCTGTTTTTGTTGCTAATTCAATCCCACGACGAATACCTAATGGGTTAGCTCCAGCAGTTACGTTTTTTAAGCCTTCACGAACAATGGCTTGTGTCAAAACAGTCGCTGTTGTTGTTCCGTCACCAGCAATATCATTCGTTTTAGAAGCAACTTCTGAAACTAATTTTGCGCCCATGTTTTCAAAATGATCTTCTAATTCAATTTCCTTAGCAATTGTTACTCCATCGTTAGTAATCAATGGTGAACCAAATGATTTTTCTAAAACAACGTTACGACCTTTAGGGCCTAATGTCACTTTCACTGTATCTGCTAATACATCTACTCCGCGTAGCATTGCTGCACGTGCATCTTCTGCAAATTTAATCTCTTTTGCCATGATTTCTTCACCTCATAATTTTTTTCTTCTATTATATTATTCTGTAAAAGTTGTTTATTATTCAACAGTGGCAATAATGTCTTTGGCTGATACAATTAAGTATTCTACGCCTTCGTATTTCACTTCTGTTCCTGAATATTTTTCAAACATTACTGTGTCACCAATTTTTACTTCCATCGGAACTTTTGTGCCATTTTCAAGCACACGACCTTCACCTACTGCGATAACTTCACCTGTTTGTGGTTTTTCTTTTGCAACGGATGCAAGAACAATTCCTCCAACAGTTTTTTCTTCTTCTTTCGCGACTCTAATTACGACGCGATCGCCTAATGGTTTTAACACAATAAATCCCTCCAAATAAAAAGTTTTCGCTTATTTTAGCACTCGATACATAAGAGTGCTAACTCACACTATTTATAATACTCATTTCACTCTAAAAATGCAAGTCTTTTCTCTCTTTTTCTTGTCAATTATAAGATACGCATTTTTTATTGAGTATTCTTTTTTCATGGAATGTTTTTCCAATCCTTTAATTCATGGTAAAATAAATTGACTACGATTGGAGGCGAATAAAATGAAACAACGTTTACTTACAGCACTAATAGCAACATTCGTTTATTTTGTGATAGCGAATTTAGGAAATCTTGTTTTCAGTGTCACAGAAGGAATTGTTTCGACACTTTGGGAATCTCTTTTCTTTTTCTTATTCGTTTTTCTTTTATTAGGATATCGCAATAATCGTAAAAAATAATTATAGAAAGGATTAACCATGACCTTAAGAAAATCAAGTTTATTTATTTTAGTCACATACATTATCGCTTTTTTCGGGCCGTTACTTTTTTCGGGTATTTCCCCCAATGCAGCGATTAATGTGACAACTGCTCTCTACATTATTGGCGCCCTTGTAATGATTGGCATCTTTTTAAAAACAACAGAACCTTCTCCTTTAGAGGAAACAGCAACCTTGAAATCACCTATTTTTATTTTTTTACTAGGTGTTAGTGGGATTTTCATTGCCATGCTGATTCAAGGGGTTACTTTTGCCATTGAAGTAGCCATCACAGGAGAACAAGCTACTTCTCAAAATACACAAGCTATTGTAGCGGTGATTTTGGCAAATCCTTTATTTATTTTGGCAACTACTATCGGTGGTCCGATTATGGAAGAATTCGTCTTTCGTTATGCATTTATCCATTTAATCCAGCCTTTTACAAATTTCTGGATTGCGGCTACTGTTAGTTCGGCGATTTTTTCACTCGCACATGCCGATGGTCACTTTTTTGTTTATTTCTTTATGGGATTTTTCTTTGCTCTTTTGTACAAGCAAACTGGAAAAATTTGGACCTCAATTATTGCCCATTGCGGCATGAATACGATTGTGATTATTGTTCAACTACTTTTGCATAATGGTGCAATTCAATAAGAAAAGGGCCTTCGTCTAAACGACTAGGCCCTTTTCTTTTGCTTATTCTTCTTCGTCAATCAATTCATTGTCATGATGTAAGAAATAAATTAATGTTTGTAATTCGTTGGTTAAGTCAACATTTTGAATTAATACTTCAGGTGGCGCTACTAAACGCGCAGCCGTAAAGTTTAGAATTCCTTTAACCCCTGCTTCGGCAAGTTTGTTCACAACTTCTTGCGCTTTGCGAGCTGGAATAGTTAAAATAGCTACTTCGATTTGTTGAACACGGATTTGTTCCATCATATCTTCCATTGGATAAACCGGAATACCGTCAACAATGCGTCCCACAATGTCTTCATTCACATCAAATGCGCAACTTACACGAATACTGTTGCTTTGATGGAATTTGTACTTTAATAAAGCACTTCCTAAATTACCAACCCCGATTAATGCGACATTGGTTAACTCATCTTCATTCAATGTTTTTGCAAAAAAGTTCATTAAGTTTTCAACATCATAGCCGTACCCACGTTTACCTAATTCACCAAAATATGAAAAGTCACGACGAATAGTCGCACTGTCTACTTGTACCGCTTCACTTAATTCAGTTGATGAGACTTTATTTTTTCCTGTATCATGTAACATTCTTAAGTAGCGATAATATAAAGGAAGGCGTCGCGCCGTTGCTTTTGGAATAACTTGATCTTTCACAATTGGACCTCCAATACTTTCACTTAAATCTTATCCATTAACATAATAGCAGTTTTTCACAATAAAAAGCAATTCTATGGCTCAAAAATAGCATTTTTCTTCAAAAGTTTGTGATAAAAGGTATAAACCTTCACAAAGCATTTTTTGATACGTGCTATTTTAGCAGATTTTATGCTACACTAAGGGCAATGAATTTAGAAATGAGGACTACTGATGATTTTATTACAAGCAAATCAAGTTGCCCGGCATTTTGGCTCGGAAACATTGTTTGAAAACATACATTTAGAAATTGCAACAAAAAGTCGGATTGCCTTAGTTGGTCGTAATGGTGCTGGAAAATCGACTTTTTTAAAAATCATTGCAGGCATTGATGCTCCCGATAGCGGAACCATTGCCAAAAATAAAACTGCTACGTTAGGTTATTTAGCTCAAAATACCGGCTTAGAATCAGATAAAACCGTTTGGGAAGAAATGACAAAAGCCTTCGCTGACATCCTAGAAATGGAACAGCGTATGCGAGAATTAGAAACCAAAATTAGTGAAATGGAGCCAACCACCTCCGTTTATGAAGGAATTTTAAAAGAGTACGATCAATTGCAACATACGTTTTCTGAAAAAAATGGCTACGGCTATGAAAATGAAATTCGCTCAGTCCTTCACGGCTTTGGCTTTGATGAATCCTTTTACACGAAAGATATTCAAACCTTATCTGGTGGTCAAAAAACCCGGCTTGCATTAGCGAGAATGCTTTTACAAAAACCAGACATTTTAATTCTGGACGAGCCTACAAACCACTTAGATATCGAGACGCTTTCTTGGCTGGAATCTTATTTGCCAAGTTATGCCGGCGCCCTATTAATTGTTTCCCACGATCGTTATTTTTTAGATAAGGTAGTTAATGAAGTTTATGAACTGAGCCGCAAAAAAATGACTCACTACAAAGGAAACTATTCCAAATACTTAGAGTTAAAAGCAGAACAATTAGCCAGTGAATGGAAAGCGTATGAAAAGCAACAAGAAGAAATCAATAAGTTAGAAGATTTCGTTGCCAAAAATCTGGTTCGTGCATCTACAACGAAACGTGCACAAAGTCGCCGAAAAGTATTAGAAAAAATGGACCGTTTAGACCGACCTCAAGGAGATGAAAAATCGGCGCATTTTCTTTTCGATAGTGAAAAAGTTTCGGGAAATGTTGTTTTACAAGTCGAAGATGCCGCCATTGGTTACGACCAAGAACATATTTTATCCGAACCTATTCACTTGGATATTCGTCGCAAAGAAGCCATTGCCTTAGTCGGACCGAACGGAATTGGTAAATCCACTCTCTTGAAATCAATTATTGACCGCATTCCTTTCATTAAAGGAAGTAAAACTTTTGGCACCAATGTTTCTGTAGGTTACTATGACCAAGAGCAAGCCAATTTACATGGCAATAAAACGGTCTTAGCGGAATTATGGGATGAACACCCAACCACACCTGAAAAAGAGATTCGAAGTATTTTAGGCGGCTTTCTCTTCAGTGGAGATGATGTTGAAAAAACGATTCCTTTATTAAGCGGTGGCGAAAAAGCACGTGTGGCATTAGCAAAATTAGCGATGGATCGTGACAATTTCTTGATTCTCGATGAGCCAACCAACCACTTGGATATCGATAATAAAGAAGTTTTAGAAAATGCGCTGATTGATTATGAAGGAACCATCCTCTTCGTTTCCCATGACCGTTACTTTATCAATCGAATTGCAACAAAAGTTGTTGAGCTTTCTGAAAAAGGCAGCAAACTTTATTTAGGCGACTATGATTATTATTTAGAAAAGAAACAAGAGGAAGAAGAAATCGCTGCCCTCTTAGCTAATGAAGAAGCGGCGTAAAAACCCGAACCAGTTACAGCCAAAAATACCTTTTATCAAAACAAGGAGCAACAAAAATTACTCCGTACTTTGCAAAGAAAAATAACACAAGTCGAAGAAAATCTTGCTCAGTTAGATACGACAATTGCACAATTAGAAGCACAAATGAGTCAACCAGACATTCTAGAAAATCATGTTGAATTGCTGGCTTTAAACCAACAATTAGATGACGCTCGTCAGCAACAAGATGAACTACTTGAGCAATGGGAAAATTTCAGTTTAGAATTAGAAGAAATGGAAAATAACAATTAACGGAGGGATTCACTATGGCTTCCAAAAAAATCAGTTTAACGAAGCCCAAATATCAACAAATCGCCGTTGATGTTGCGGAAAAAATTGCAGAAGGCAAATTACATGTTGGAGATAAAATCCATGCCCGTTCCACCCTAGCTAACCAATACCAAGTGTCGCCAGAAACAGCCCGCAAAGCCATTATCGTTTTAGTCGATTTAGAAATCGTTAAAGCCAAACACGGCAGCGGCTTCTATGTGGCATCAAAAGAAAAAGCGCAGGACTTTGTGACACAATATCAAGACGTTCAAACGATTGCTGAAATTAAAGAAGAATTGCTAGATAGCGTAGCGAAACAAAAAGAAGAACTTACTCATTTTTCTAGCATTCTAGATACTCTTGTTGAACAAACAAAGCGTTTTGATTCTTTCAATCCAATGAATCCTTATTCATTAGTTTTAACAGAAGAAGCTGCTTATCTTGAGGCGACGATTAGCGAAATGAATTTTTGGCAAAACACTTCGGCAACGATTATCGCCATCAAACACAAAGAAGAGCTTCTGGTCTCACCTGGTCCATATGCAAAGATTTCGTTGAACGACACACTTTATTTTGTTGGACATGACGAATCAACCTTACAACGAGTGCAGAATTTCTTTTATCCTTAAACAAAAAAGTGACTACTTATCTTGCGGTAAATAGTCACTTTTTTTATTTATTATTTCTATTTTTCATAAAAAACCACTATAAAACCTAGTTAAAATACTGTTTTTCTTCATTTTCAGAAAGATTTTCATCTAATTTGACAAAGTGACAACTTTATAGTAGTCTGATGTAGTCACTTTTTTTTAATGAGGAGGAACAATGATTTGCCAAAAGTAAAAGTAAATCACCTTACCAAGATCTTTGGTAAGAAAACCAAACCGGCACTTGAAATGATTCGTGCCAACAAAAGCAAAACAGAAATTTTAGAAAAAACGGGTGCCACAGTCGGTGTTTATGATGTAAATTTCGAAGTTGAAGAAGGCGAAATTTTCGTTATTATGGGGTTATCAGGAAGTGGGAAATCAACATTAATTCGTTTATTAAATCGTTTGATTGAACCAACTTCAGGAAATATTTATATTGATGGACAAGATATTTCTTCTTTAGATAAAGAAGGATTACGTGAAGTACGTCGAAATAAAATGAGCATGGTTTTCCAAAACTTTGGTCTTTTCCCCCATCGAACTATCTTAGAAAATACGGAATATGGTTTAGAAATTCGTGGTGTTCCTAAAGAAGAACGCCAAGCAAAAGCTGAATTGCTTTTAAAGACCAATTACCAAGTCAATTATCTGGTGGGATGCAACAACGTGTCGGCCTTGCTCGTGCCTTGGCTAACGATCCAGAAATTTTATTAATGGACGAAGCGTTCTCTGCTCTTGATCCGTTAATTCGTCGTGAAATGCAAGACGAACTATTAGATTTACAAGAAAATGTCAAAAAAACCATTATCTTTATCACACATGATTTGAATGAAGCTTTACGAATCGGCGACCGGATTGCTTTGATGAAAGATGGTCAAATTATGCAAATTGGGACTGGAGAAGAAATTTTAACCAACCCAGCCAACGAATATGTGCGAACCTTCGTGGAAGATGTGGATCGTTCAAAAGTCTTAACTGCCCAAAATATTATGGTACCTGCTTTAACTACTAACATTGAAATTGATGGCCCAACTGTTGCTTTAAAACGGATGCGTCAAGAAGAAGTGAGTATGTTACTTGCCGTGGATAAAAAACGCCAACTAAAAGGCGTTGTACGCGCAGAAAAAGCTTTAGAAGCGCGTAAAAACGGGACTTCTCTTGTAGAATGTGTGGATCCAGAAATTCAAACAATCGACAAAGATATGTTAGTGAATGATATTTTCCCACTGATTTATGATGCACAAACGCCTCTTGCCGTGACTGATAACGGCAAACTATTAGGCGTGGTCATCCGTGGTAGCGTACTTGAAGCACTTGCAGAAACAGAGGTGAACGAACATGAATAAGTATCAATTACCTGTCGCGTCTTGGGTTGAAAGTTTTACTGATTGGTTAACTTCAACATTTGCTGGATTATTCAGCTTTTTACAAACAATTGGTCAAAGTGTAATGGACAACATTACTGCCTTACTAACAGCCGTACCACCACTTGTGCTGATTGTGCTATTAACGATTGCTGCTTTCTTTATTTCTAATAAAAAAATCGGCTTAAGTTTATTCACGTTTATCGGCTTAATGTTTATCTATAATCAAAACTTATGGAACGATTTAATGAGTACCGTTACGTTAGTTTTACTTTCTAGTGTTATTTCCATTATCATTGGTGTGCCACTAGGGATTTTAATGGCGAAAAGTGAAAAAGCCAAGAGTATTATTACACCGATTTTGGACTTCATGCAAACAATGCCTGGTTTCGTTTACTTGATTCCAGCCGTTGCATTCTTCGGAATTGGTATGGTTCCTGGGGTCTTCGCCTCTGTTATCTTCGCTTTACCACCAACCGTGCGCTTTACGAACTTAGGAATTCGACAAGTGCCAAATGAACTTGTTGAAGCAGCTGATTCTTACGGTAGTACTGGCTGGCAAAAATTATTCAAACTAGAATTACCTTTAGCCAAAAACACGATTATGGCTGGTGTTAACCAAACAACCATGCTAGCCCTATCAATGGTAGTTATTGCTTCAATGATTGGTGCGCCTGGATTAGGACGTGGCGTCCTTTCCGCTTTACAACGTGCACAAGTCGGGAACGGTTTCGTAAATGGTGTGGCTTTAGTTATTTTAGCGATTATCATTGACCGTTTTACTCAACATTTAAATAATAAAAAAGCAGCCCCTAAAGCAGCTGGTGCCACCTCTAAAAAGAAAAAATATGGGATTATTGCAGCGGTTGTTGTAATTGTCGCTGGCTTAGTTGGTGCTTCAATTTTTACAACAACAAATGATAAGCAAATTTCCCTTTCTTATGTGGAATGGGATACCGAAGTAGCCTCCACACATGTGGTTGCCGAAGTCTTAAAAGATATGGGGTATGATGTTAAAACGACTCCTTTAGATAACGCAATTATGTGGGAATCTGTAGCTAAAGGTGAAACAGATGCCATGGTTGGTGCGTGGCTGCCAGGAACTCACGCAGAGCAATATAAACAATATAAAGATAAATTAGACGACCTTGGTGAAAACCTTAAAGGTGCGAAGCTAGGAATTGTCGTCCCTTCTTATATGGATGTTGATTCTATCGAAGATTTATCTGATCAAGCTGGGAAAAAGATTACTGGAATTGAACCTGGGGCTGGTGTTGTTGCAGCAGCAGAGAAAACTAAAGAAGCTTATCCTAATTTGAAAGATTGGTCTGTTGAAACTTCTTCATCAGGTGCCATGACTGTCGCCTTAGGACAAGCAATTAAAAACAACGAAGACATCGTTATTACTGGCTGGTCTCCTCACTGGATGTTTGCAAAATATGATTTAAAATATTTAGCTGATCCAAAAGGCACTATGGGCGGCGAAGAAGCGATTCACACAATGGCTCGCCAAGGCCTAAAAGAAGATCAACCAGAAGCTTACAAAGTGTTAGATAATTTCCATTGGACAACTAAGGATATGGAATCTGTCATGTTAGAAATTAACGAAGGCAAAGACCCACAAGAAGCTGCACGCGATTGGGTTGATTCACATAAAGACCAAGTAGCAGAATGGAAAAAATAATTCTTAACAAATGACTTCCCCATCTATTAAAAGAGGGCGTTGAACAAATTGTTCAACGCCCTCTTTTTTCGCAAAAAAAACCACTCAGTTGGGTAGACTGAGTGGAAAGGAGTTATTTTTACTTGAGGAGTAAAAATGAAAAGTGTTTATGTTGGGTGTTTTGTTGGTATGCTTATATATTAACGAGAACCTGTGAATAATTTGTGACGAAAACCTTGGAAATTTGCTACGAATTACTTAAAAAAGTTTAAATCTGTCTCACCCTAGTTAATCAATACAGCGATTATTTCTTTTTAGTATTTTGGATGGCTTTAAATAATGTTGAAAATTGTCCTTTGAAAGACATCACATCATCAAAGATATCAACACCATCGTTTAACATTTTGACGGTAACCCAGCCAAGCGCTTCCGTAATTGCTACCGCAACTGAAGCATTGACCATGCCACCAGTCACAGTTCCGACAACAGGAATCACTTTTAGAATATTCCCGACTGCACTCTTACCTAAACTAACCACTACTAATTCTTTGGTTAAACTTTTCCCTAAGCTTTCGGACCAAGACTGACCAAAAATTTTATGCAGCCGTGACATCATAGTTAATTGAACAGGTACCAGTAAAAAAGCATCCGAAAACGGAATTGGCGAAAACCCAATAATTGCTGCTGACAATGCAGCAAAATGAATCGTTTGATGACTTTTCTTTTTCACGTCAGGTGAAACACCAGCCAAAAATTCATCAAATACTTTGTCGAGTTGTGTTTGACTGTTCGTCACTAATTGTTCTGCTTTACCTTTAGAAGTTGCGAAAGCATTCATTATGGCCGTAGACGTTTTTTGTGGAAATTTTTTCAAGACATCTTGAAAAAAAGAACGAAATTCTGGGTCTTCGATTTCTTCATTCAATTGCTTAGTTTCTTGTTCTGCTAATTCTTGTTTTTCAATCTCTTCAAAAAGTTCTTGTTTCTTTTTGTTTTTATGTTTTTTTCTTCTCATCTCATTAACTCCCTTATCTATCAATATGTAGAAACAAAGTATAGCATAGCCCCTGATTGACTCTCTTTTAGATGATTTGAAAAGCCAGAACTTATCTGTTTTTTAAACAAATAGAAATGTTCTAGCTTTTCTCAAAAAATCAGCTATTTTGTTTGTTCTTCACCGCAATACACCGTCAAGTGTTTAGGTAAAATTTCCAGCGTAATTGGCAAAGCAGCTCCTTCATCACCATCCACATTAGTGGTTAATTCTTCTTGGTTTTCTAAGGAGATTGTTCCTTCTTTAAAGGTTAGGTAAACTAAATTATCAGTGGACTGGTCGACGCCTTTTAACAAATCTGGGACTGCTTTTACTGCATCCCACAATGATTGATCTTTTAAATAAACTAAATGAAGTTTGCCATCATCCACTTGGGCCTCTGGTAATAATGTTTCAAACCCACCGATTGAATTTGTTAAGCCAACTAAAACGGTACTACTTTCAATGGTTTGTTCTTTTTGATCCAATCTTAAATGAAAAGGATACGTTTGAGCATTCGCTAAATGTTTGGCACCTGAAATAAAATAAGCGAGTTTTCCTAACTTCGTTTTTTGTTCAACGTCCACGTCGTTAATTGACTCTGGAATCGTCCCAATCGCAACGACATTCATAAAGTAGTCGTCATTGATTTTCCCCACATCTAAAGCACTGGTTTTTTCTAAATCTAATTGTTGAATCGCTTCTTCAGGGTCCATCGGTAAATTCAAGGCTCGCGCTAAATCGTTCACCGTTCCTAAAGGAAAAAAGCCAAATTTTGGGCGGTAAGCTTGTTCTGCCAACCCGCTAATTCCTTCATTAACGGTTCCATCTCCCCCCATTACGAAAACACTGTCGAAGTGACTTTCCGCAGCTTCACGGGCAAATTGTTCTGCATCGCCGCCTTTTTCTGTTTGTTTCACTACAACTTCATCAAATAACTGCTTTAATTTTTCTTCTGCTAACGTTTCAAATTCTTTGGCTTTTTCACCACCAGAACTGGGGTTAACAATTAAAACTGCTTTTTTCACTGGCACCACTCCTCATTGATAT
>OKMY01000431.1_pt1 | contig 12100 bp, 9 predicted proteins | sample 1614131 | NCBI WGS metagenome assembly OKMY01 (sample SAMN04436908, study PRJEB24849) | human gut metagenome | biome: human gut; feature: NICU; material: stool | host: Homo sapiens | place: USA: Saint Louis, MO | collected 2012-04-20 | reverse complement strand
AATTTTCGGAAATTTCTTCTTATTTCTCGGAGCTAAACGGTTCTGTCCCGACCTCTTTTCCAAAAAATTGTTTGTTCACTATGTTTTCTTGTCGTATTTCATGTTAGTATAAGGAAAAAGTGTTCAGTTGATTAGTTGAAGATTTAGAGTGTGGGACATAAGTCGATTAGGCTTGTCTCTCATGTTCTGTCTTTTTTTATGTCATCATTCACTAAACTAATAAATAATTGGAGGTATTTTATGAACAAATTTTTTACAGCCCAACGTTTAAAAGACACCGCCTATGTAACAGTCGGTGCATTCATTTTGGCCATTTCAATCAATGCGGTCTTATTGCCAAATAAACTTGTCGCAGGCGGAGCCAATGGCATTAGTATTGTTATTAATTATGTTTTCGGGATTAGTCCCGCCATTGTTCTTTACGCCATCAATATTCCTCTTTTAGTGCTTTGTTTCTTACTTCTTGGGAAAGAGGTCGGTGTCAAAACCATTTATGGCAGTCTTATTTATCCATTTTTTGTAGGAATTACTTCGGGGATGCCTGTTTTAACACATAATATTTTTCTAGCAACATTATTTGGCGGTATTATTACAGGTGCTGGCCTAGGCTTGGTTTTCCGTGGCAATGCCTCAACTGGTGGGACAGCAATCATTTCACAAATTGTCAATAAATACTTCAAAGTTTCCTTAGGTATTGCTATTTTATTCGTCGATGGTTTAGTCATTTTATCAGCAATGTACGCTTTTAATGCAGATATTGTGTTATTCTCTTTAATTTGTTTATTTACAATTGGTCGAGTCGTTGACATGATTCAAGTTGGTCTGGTTCGCTCGAAGAATGTGATGATTATTTCACCAAAATATGTCGCTATTCAAGAACGCTTATTACGTGAACTAGATAAAGGTGTGACCTTGGTGCCAATCGAAGGCGGTTATCGAAGCGCGAAAGGCATGCTCTTAATGACTGTCATTCGTGAAAAAGATTTTCCCCGCTTAAAAGAAGCCATTCTTGAGATTGATGAAGAAGCTTTTTTGATTTCAATGAGTGCGAGTGAAGTCTACGGAAAAGGATTTAGCTTGAAAAAAGTAGCTGATTCTTATGGCGTTGAAGCTACTAATGCCAATAATTTACAATAGTTTTTTGTAGGAAAAGAGCCGCAAAATCTGTAGAGATTTTGCGGCTCTTTTTACATCTTCATCCAGACAGGTTCTAAGCTATTGCCATCCAAATCTTGCACCTCTAAGCCATACATTTGCTCTTCTGGTATTCCCATATCAACTCGGTAACAGTTGCCTCCGTTAGCTTTGGCGGTTTCGCCAAACTGTTTTACGGCTTCGGCACTCTCTAAACTAAAGGAAATTAATGCTCCACTGGTTGTTTGCGCATCAATAATTTGCTTTTCTTGGATAAATTTTCCATAAAAGTCATGGTTCAACAACATAATCCAAAATTGATCATCCCACATCATCGAACTAGCTTCCTCTGTTGAAAATTCCTCGTTCTTTTTGAATCCAAGTTTTTCATAAAAGGCTGTAGAACGTTGGACATCCGCTACTGGGAAGTTAACAAAAACCATTGTGCCCATGTGATTCATCCCTTTCTTTTAATCATCTACGACAGCTAACTGTGCGTTGCGACAAAATCAACAAGCTTGTTTGATTTATACTAGCATATTCATAAAAGAAATGTTACTAAAACGTTTTCTTAAGGTAATTCTCGATAAGCCAAGTGCTGAATGATTTCACTATGTTGTGGATAATCGTTTAACAATTCCGCTTGAGTAAATAACTCGAAGTCTTCAAACTCAAAGCCTGGTGTAACTACACAACTGACTAACGCAAATCCTGTCGCTACTGTAGAACCAAAGATTGTACCGGCAGGAACTGAGAACGAAAGCTGTTGTCCTTGAACTAAGTCTTTCCCTAACTGAACAGCTTGATACGTTCCATCAGGAAAAATACAGTGAACGGTTAACGGCTGACCATCGTGAAAAAACCATAATTCATCCGCTTTTAAACGATGAAAATGTGACGGACTTTCTGTATTTAATAGAAACAAAATCGCTGTATGCAACGCCCGTTCGCCTCGTTTGGTCGGAATCAATTGTTCACTTTTATTGGTTTGTTTAAAATAACCGCCCTCAGGATGCGCTTCTAATCCTAACTTCTCAATCCACATTTGTTCTGTCATCTTCTCCCTCACTCCTTCATTTTTTTCAGAAACAATTTAGAAAGAACTTAGAACATCCGTCCTAATCCTAAAATAAACGGCGGGACAGGAGTAGCTTCTTCATTCTTGAAGCTAAATACTCCTGTCCCACGTTCTTCCCAAACCTGTTATTTTCTACAACTAAACATCTTTTAATAAGCCTTTAAATAAGCCCATTGCGAAATCGTTGGCATTAAATGGTTCTAAATCGTTAATGCCTTCACCTAGACCAACTAATTTCACTGGCAAGTGTAATTCATTCCGAATAGCAATGACAATACCACCTTTGGCTGTTCCGTCTAGTTTGGTTAAAACTAAGCCAGTGACATCGGTTGTTTCTTTGAACTGTTTGGCTTGTGTCATCGCATTTTGCCCAGTAGTTGCGTCCACGACTAAGAGAACTTCGTGAGGCGCATCTGGAATTTCTCGTTGGATGACTCGTTTGATTTTTTCTAATTCTTTCATTAAGTTGACTTTATTTTGTAAACGACCTGCTGTATCCACTAGCAAAACATCGGCCTGTTCTGCTTTGGCACGTTCCACTGCATCGAAAACGACCGCTGCTGGATCGCCGCCAGCATTCCCACGCACAACTTCAACGCCAGCCCGTTCACCCCAAACAACTAATTGATCGATCGGCAGCGGCCATTAAAACTTTCTTTCCTTCCAACTTGTATTGATGGGCTAATTTACCAATGCTGGTTGTTTTACCAACTCCATTAACACCAACAAATAAAATCACGGTTAAGCCATTTGGCTGTAAGTTAATCGCATTATTTTCATTAATTCCTGCTTCTTCATACAAATCAACCATTTTTTCAATGATGGTATTTTGAACTTGAGCTGGTTTTTTCACATTTCGCAGTTTCACTTCTTGTCGCAAGGCTTCTGTAATTTTTAAGGATGTATCAAAGCCTACGTCTGCACCAATTAACGTTTCTTCTAATTCTTCAAAGAAATCTTCATCAACGCTCCGGAAATTAGCAAACAATTCGTTCAACCGTTGACCAAATGTCTTACGTGTTTTTTCCAAACCTTTTTCATATTTTTCTTGGACTTGTTCTTCTTTCGACTCTTCAATTTCTTCTGAAACCTGCGTGTCTGTTGGTTCTGCCAACGGAGTTACGACACTACTTTCTTCCTCAGGCGCTTCCACAACAACTTCTTGTGTTTCCTCTGTCAAGATTTCTTCTGGCTCTTCTTCTAACGCTTCTTCTACGCCAGCTAATTTTTCCATTTCAGCGTTGTCTGTTAAATCGGCTGTTTCTGTGACTTCTTCCGCTGTCGTTTCTGGCGTTGTTTGCGCCTCTTCTGCTGCGGTTTCTTTTGATTCAGCAGGCGCTGATTCATCACTAGGTGTTTCGTCTACTGTTTCTTCAATTATCTCTTGTTTTTCTTCTTCCTTTTTTTCAGCGGAAAAAGCTTTTTTAATTTTATCAAAAAATCCCATTCTTATTGGCCTCCTTCCAACGGCGTTAAAATATATTTTTCGACCGCTTTGGCAACGCCATCTTGGTCATTCGTGTCTGTAACGACATCTGCGGCTTCTTTAACTAATGGAATCGCATTTGCCATGGCGACACCTAAGCCAGCGTATTCGATCATCGGTAAATCATTTTCTTCGTCCCCTAGGGTCATGATTTCTTCTGCACGGATTCCTAAATCTTTGGCTAACAAGGAAATACCATAGGCTTTCGTAATCCCTTTTGGCATAAATTCTAATAAGTTATTTCGCGTTTTAATAATTTCAAAACGCTCATAAAAAGAGGCTGGAATTTCCTTGATGCGTTCATTTAAATACGCTTCATCAATCGCAACAACAACTTTATTATAAATTCGATTCGGGGTTAACTCTTCTAATTTGTAGGACTCAAAGGTTAATAATTTGTTTAGAGAACTATAAATTGAAGGATAATTAGGTGCAGAAGGCAATTGCATCACGACCTCATCGGATAAGACATCAAACGGCATGTTGAGTGTGGTTGCTAATTGGTACAGCTCATGAATCGCTTCCAAGGGCATCAATGTTTTCTCAATAATGGCCCCTGTATCATTTTTTTGAACCAATCCGCCGTTAAAAGTAATGCTATAATCGCCTTCCTCTTGTAAACCTAATTCTTCTAAGTAAGGACCAATAGCTGCCAAAGGTCGACCTGTGCAGATAACAACTTTCACGCCTGCTTGTTTCGCAGCCATCAGTGCTTGTTTATTCCGTAAAGAAATCTCTTTTTGGCTATTTAATAATGTTCCATCTAAATCAATAGCAACTAATTTTATCAAACGTTCGCTCCTCCTTGCTTCTGGCTAATTGCTTTTTTCAATTGCGCCACCTTCTTTGACCTCTTCCAAGCGAACTGAAACGATTTTTGAAACCCCAGATTCTTGCATAGTCACGCCATATAAAACATCTGCGGCTTCCATTGTCCCTTTACGATGTGTCACCACGATAAACTGTGTGCCATCTTCAAATTCGCTTAAATAATGACCAAAACGAGCAACGTTGGCTTCATCTAAAGCTGCTTCTACTTCATCTAAAATACAGAACGGAACTGGTCGAACACGAATAATTGAAAAGAGTAATGCAATCGCCGTTAATGCCCGTTCGCCTCCAGACAACAAGCTTAAATGTTGTAATTTTTTCCCTGGTGGTTGCGCCTCAATCTCAATCCCTGTATTCAAGAGATCCTCTGGGTTGGTTAGCACCAGCTCTGCCCGTCCGCCACCAAACATATTAGGAAATACCACTTTGAACTGGCCACGAATTGCTTCAAAGACTTCTTTAAACCGTTCTTTCACTTCTTGGTCCATTTCATCCATGGTTTCAAATAATTGTTCTTTCGCATTTAATAAATCATCTCGTTGACTGACTAAAAATTGATGGCGCTCATCGACTTGTTCAAATTGCTCGATGGCACTTAAGTTAACAGGTCCTAACCGCTCAATTTCTTGTTTTAGGCGTTTCACTGTTTGCTGTGCTTGCGCTAAATCATCGATTGGGAAATACGCTTCATAGGCAGCTTCAAAGGTTAAGCTGTATTCTTCCTGTAAGTAACTTAATGAGCTATCTAATTGCATTTCTGCACGATTTTTTAGGACTTCAATTTGTGTTTTATCTGCTAAATACTGTTGTTGGCGTTTGTTTTCTTCCGCTAATTTTGTATCTAACTCGTCTACTTCTTCTTGCAACGCTTGTCGTTGACTACGTGCCGTTTGTAAAGAGGTTTGCAACGCTGTTTGTTTCTCCGCTAATTGAGCGACTTGTGCCGCTAAGCCTTCTTCGGTTAACTGGTGATCGCTAGAATGGCTACTTAATTGTTGTAGCTGTTGACGGATGGCCGTTTCTCGAATCAACAATTCGTCCAATTGTTCTTGTTTGTCTTGCTTTTGACGAGCAAAATGGGCACATTGTTCCGCCGCTACTGCTTGTTCTGCTTGAACTGTCGTCAAGCGTTCTTGCGCTTGGGCTTTAAAGGTTTCCATTTGGCTAGCTTCTTGTTCCACTTGTTTCATTTCAGCATCTAAACGTTCTTTCGTTGCCGTTAAGTTTGCTTGTTGCTCTGTCAATGTGGCTTTTTTCGTTTGATATTCGGTTAAGAATTGATGCAATTCCCGTGATTCATATTCAAACAGACGTTTTTCTTTTGTTAAACGAGTAATCGTTTCTGTTTGATTGGCTAATTTATTGTCAATTTCTTGTTGTTTTAAGCGATTTTGTTCACCAGCAGAGCGCAACATTTCTGCACGTTCCGTGGCTGTTTTCACTTCTTGCGAGAGTGCTTGGACTTCTTGTTCTACACTTCTTAGTTGTGTTTCTAATTGAGTCATTTGTTCAGTAATTGTTTGAAGTTCTTGCGCTTGTGAAAATAGGCTTCCTTGGTTGCCACGTTTATTGGCTCCCCCAGTCATCGAACCGCCAGGATTCATCACATCGCCTTCCAATGAGACAACGCGATATTGGTAATTGACTAATTTTGCTAACTGGTTGGCACTCGTTAAATCTGCCGCTAAAATCGTGACGCCTAAGAGATTTTGAATAACGGTTTGTACTTGTTCTGGATAACGAACTAATTCACTGGCAATCCCCACGAAGCCCGGTGCACCAGCCAAACGATTCTGAACCATCGCCGATACAGAGCGTGGCTTAATGGTAGTCAATGGTAAAAAGGTTGCTCGGCCACTGTGTTGTTGTTTTAAGAAGGTGATGCCTGCTCGACCATCTTTCTCATTTTCCACAACAATATGTTGCGCCGCACCACCTAAGGCCGTTTCAATCGCCAACGTATATTCTTTAGGCACTTCAATTAACTCAGCCACTGCGCCAACAATCCCAGTTAGTTGGTTTTTGTGACGCAATACAGCTTTCACGCCTTGATAGAAGCCAGCGTAATTTTCTTGAATTTCTTGCAAACTTTTTTGGCGTGCCTTCGCTTGTTGCACTTGATTCATCGCTTGGTACATATCGTTTTGACGCTGTGCTAATCGTTCACGTTTGGCTTCAAGCGTTGCTTTCAACGCAGTGTATTCTTCCAGCTGTTCTTGTAAGCCTTGTTTTGCGACTTTTTGCTCTTTTTCTAGCGTTTCTTTCATTGCAAGAGCTTCAACCATCTGTTCTTCTAGCGCTTCGTGTTTTGCTAGCGATTGTTGATTTTTAGCTGTTTCTTGTTGATATTGTCGTTCTAAATATTTTAAGTCATTGGCTGTATTGGCTTGTTCTTGCATGACTTCCACATACTGACTGCGCAATTCTTCCATTAATTCTTTAGAAGACTTACTATATTTTTCCACATCTTTCGTTGCCAAAGCCAATGCTTCTTTTAACGTCTGACGTTGTGCCGTTTTTTCTGCGATTGCTGTTTCCAGCGTCTGCAATTCTTCTCGATAACGAACAATTTTTTCGGCCGTTTCTGCCAACGTCTCTTCGTATTCGCTTGCCGTTTGGGAGGTGTGTTTGGAACGTTCAATTAAAACATTTTTTTGTCCTTCTGCTTGTTTCAACGCTTCTGTCACTTGTAATAATTGTTGTTGTTCCGTTTCAATTTGTTCATCTAAACGATTGCGCTTGCTTCGTAAACGTACCAATTTGCCTTCTAGGTCATGGACTTGTTTACTTGCGCTAGCTAACTTTTCTTCAATGGCTGTTAATTCTTGCGTTTTCGTTTCCCAAATAGCTTTTGCTTCTTGAATTTCGGTCACAGTTAAATTGACATCAATTTCGGTAAGTTCTTCTTTCAAAGCTAAATACTTTTTGGCCGCATCTGCTTGGGCGGCTAGAGGAACTAATTGGTCTTCCAACTCGTAAATGATATCTTGGACACGGCTTAAGTTGTCCTCGGTTTCGAAAAGCTTTTGTTCAGCTTTTTTCTTTCGTTGTTTGTATTTTAAAACGCCCGCTGCTTCTTCAAAAATCCCTCGACGGTCTTCAGGTTTACTATTAAAAATCGCTTCAACTTTCCCTTGCGAAATAATTGAAAAAGATTCTTTGCCTAACCCTGAATCCATAAATAAATCTTGAATATCTTTTAAACGGCACGCTTGTTTATTAATAAAAAAGTCACTTTCGCCCGTTCGTTTTAAACGACGGGTGACACTAATCTCACTATAATCCAATGCTAAATAATGGTCGCTGTTGTCTAACGTCACGGTAACTTCCGCAATATTTAGCGGCTTACGACCTTCCGAACCGGCAAAGATAATGTCGTTCATTTTGCCACCGCGAAGGTTTTTCGCAGATTGTTCACCTAATACCCAACGAACGGCTTCCGTGATATTACTTTTCCCACTTCCATTCGGACCAACCACTGCTGTCACATCATCTTCAAATTCAATAATGGTTTTATCTGCAAATGATTTAAATCCTGTAATTTCAATTCGTTTTAAATACACGAATATTGCTCCTTCCAGCCTTACTGAGGAATACTTTTCAGTGCCCGCTCAGCGGCATCCTGTTCAGCTAACTTCTTCGATTTTCCTTGGCCTAACCCAATGAGTTCACCATTCATGTAAACTTCAGTGAAAAAGGTGCGGTCATGAGCAGGGCCTTCTTCTTTAATTAAGCGATATTCAATTGAAACATCGCCTTTGCGTTGTAAAACTTCTTGTAATTGTGTTTTGTGATCCATCTCATGTGAAAAAGCACCGGCATCAATTTTCGGAAAAATAACGTCTTCAATAAATTTCTTGGCTGCGCCAACTTTTTGGTCTAAGTAGAGGGCACCTAAAAAGGCTTCAAATAAGTCACATAATAATGATGCACGTGTTCGTCCGCCCGATGCTTCTTCTCCTTTACCTAATAAAATGTAGTTGTCGAAGTGACATTCTTTCGCAAATTTGGCTAAACTATCTTCCCGAACGATGGCTGCGCGCATCTTCGTTAATTTTCCTTCTGGAAGTTCTGGGAATTTTAAATACAAATATTGTGAAACAATTAATTCTAAAACTGCATCTCCTAAAAATTCAAGACGTTCATTATCGGATAATTTTAAATAGCGATGCTCATTCACATAGGATGAATGAGTAAAAGCTTGCTCTAATAGATTGACATCATGGAAAACAATGCCGTAACGTTCTTTTAACTCTGTTGTTAACTGATTGTCCATTCTCCACATTCCTTTACATTTATTTACACCTTGTTTCATTATACTTTTTTTTTCACTTTTTTTAAATGGTTCTATTCAGAAAAAGCCTGTTATTCACTGTGTTCTCATTATTTTTTAGAAAAAAATAAATAAATAGAGCTGCGACTGAGATAAAAGCGTTTGTTTACGTAAGAGATAGAAAGAGCGTGGGACAAAAATCACTTTGGATTTTTGCTCCACGCTCAAAAACTGATAAACGGCGGGAACAGAAGCAACTCCTTCTTATTTCTCGGAGTTAAACACTTCTGTCCCGACCTCGTTCTATCTCTATTAAATCAGCGGAACGTTGTTTAACGTTTTTCCGCAGTGACACCCACCGTTGCCCATGGATTATCTTTCGTATCAACTGCCCAAGTAAAGTCAACTACACGGTCGTTGACAGGCAAGACTTCATTTCTGTAAAGCGTTGGGATTACAAATGCTTCATCAATGGCATACTCTTGCCAATCATAGAAGGCTTTTTTACGTTTTTCTTCATCAAATGATGCTTTTGAATCAATCGCATCAAGTAATTTAGTATTTTCTTCTGACTCAAAACGTGGGTAGTTAAAGGCTGAGTTAGGTCCATATAAACCAGTTGGTGATGGATCTGAACCGGTACTCCATGCCGCTTGATAAATGTCCACTTCTGGATCATCATTTTTCAATTTGTCATAGAAAGCTTGGAAATCAATCAAGCGTCCTGTTGTATACGTAACCTTCAAGCCAATTTCTTTCCATTGTTGGACATAGTAATCAGCAAGTGGTTGTGCAGTTTCGCCGCCTGACATTGAAGCAAACTTGATTTCTAGTGGTTTGCCTTCTTTGTCTTCGCGAATGCCATCGCCGTCTACGTCTTTATAACCAGCATCATCTAATAATTTTTTCGCTTTGTCTAAATCAAGCGTATAGCCTTTCGCTTCGCTATCATGCAAGCTCTTGAAGACTGGTGGAATTAACGTTGTCGCATTTGTCCGTAAACCGTTGTAGAATTTTTGACCAACTGCATCATTGTCAATTGCATAGCCCATGGCTTGACGTAAGCTTTTATCTGCCATTTTAGCTTTTGGATTGTATTTCACTGTATTTGTTTCTTTGTCAAATGTACCCATTTTAAAGCCAATATACGTATAGGCTTGTTCGGGACGTCCTAAGATTTGATAACCTTCTGTATCTTTGTAAGTTGGATACGTATCTGTTGGCATTGAAAATGCCATATCATATTGCTTCGCTTTCATCGCTTCTACAATGCTCGCAGAAGGAACAGATTTGAACACTAATTTATCTAATTTAGGTTTGCCACCATAGTAATACTCATTTGGTAAATATTCAACAGATTCCCCTGTTACAATATTGCTCATATAGTACGGTCCAAAAGTGACTGGATTTTTACGAACACCATCACTAGACTCCATTTCTTTGACACTTACACCTTCAAAGGTATGCTTCGGTAAGGCAGAAGACCAAATACCTCCACCTAATTGTTGCATGCCTGGGTGAACTTCTTTATAAGAAATTTTAACTTCTTTATCATTGATTTTTTCTATGCCAGAAATGGTTGGTGATTTACCAGCATGATAGTCTTCCATACCAACAATATTCGTAAAGTTATCGTCATAACGAATTCCTGTATAGTCTTTATGACCAATGACTTCATAAGAGAAAATCACGTCATCGGCTGTCACATCTTTACCATCAGACCATTTTAAATTATCCCGTAATTTAATAGTAGCTGTGTTGGCATCCTCGTCTAATATCAAATTTGCAGCGCCGCCATCAACGATTTTGAAGTCCGCATCATTGTTAAATAGCGATTGTGCTGCAGGGTCCATATAGGTCGAATCATACGCATCTTGTGAAAATTCTCGTTGGAATAACCCTTGGAATTGTGTATCCATAACTACAGCGACATCTAATGTCCCGCCATCAATTGCTTTTTTATCATTTTTAACAGCGATTGGCATTTTTGAAATGTCTTCTGTTTCCGTTGCTTTATTGCCCCCGCCTTTATTGCCGCCACCACATGCAGCTAACCCGAATACTAACACAGAAGCTAACGTGATTGCACCTAAAATCCGTTTCTTGTTCATCTCTTTTCCTCCCTCATTTTTTGGCTAATTAGCCTAATCGTTGTCGTGCATCTGCTGAGCGCTTAAATGCTTGTCCAACATAGTTTATACTTAACATCAAGACTAAAATTAGAATTGATGCAGGTAACCAAACCCATTGTTTATTGACTAATACATCCCCACTGCTGGCGTAGCCAATTAAGGTTCCTAAACTTGGGACACTTTGTGGTAACCCGAAGCCTAAGAAAGTTAACGTTGTTTCGATCCCGATATTGGCCGCAAAATTAATCGTTAAGTTCGTAATAATTAATGAACTTAAATTCGGCATAATTTCTCGAAACATAATTTTAAAATCGCTTGTTCCCATTGTCTTAGAGGCACTAACGTAATCTCGGCGCCCTTCAGATAACGTTTTACTGCGGAACAACCGCGCTTTTCCAACCCAATAAAACGCACACATAATCCAAATAAAGGACCAGATACTATATTTAGGAATCACGGAAACGAACACAATAATAATTAACATAATTGGCAAAATCATAATAAAATCCACGATACGCATCAAAATATTATCAATCATACCTCCATAATAACCGGAAATAATCCCTAAACCGACCCCGATAATAGACGTAATAATCGTAATGGCAAAACCGATTAAAATCGAGTTCCTAGCCCCGATAATCAATTGTCCTAAAACATCACGCCCCCCTTCATCGGCACCTAAAATGAACTTGGTGCCATTCATTGTAACGGTACCTGGTTCCGCATATTTATCTAAAATACTTACATGCATAACGGCACTTTGGTCTAACACTAACGAACCGATAAAAACGGCTAATAAGATAATGACCAAAAGGATTAAAGAAAACATCGCCATTTTTTCTTTGACGAATTCTCGCGCAATCATCCGAAAGCCCATTGGTGGAATACTTTCTTGTAAGACTTCTTCTCTTTTTTCTTCTGTCAATTCCATTTTTATCACCCTTTCTTCGTGTTTTTTCTACTGAATTCGAATTCTTGGATCAACAATACTCATTACAATATCAGAAATTAAGGTTCCGATAAGGGTTGCCAATCCCAAAATCAACACGAGAGCGGTAATAACGGAATAGTCACGTTGAATGATACTATCAATAAATAATTTTCCAATTCCTGGGAAAGCAAAAATCTTTTCAATAACGACTGATCCGGCAATCAAAGCAGTAATT
>OKMY01000424.1_pt1 | contig 12398 bp, 7 predicted proteins | sample 1614131 | NCBI WGS metagenome assembly OKMY01 (sample SAMN04436908, study PRJEB24849) | human gut metagenome | biome: human gut; feature: NICU; material: stool | host: Homo sapiens | place: USA: Saint Louis, MO | collected 2012-04-20 | reverse complement strand
ATCCGCGCGTGGCCCAGTGGCGATCGTCAAAAGCGGGCATGCACACCTACACCTCTTCCACGCTCCTTTTTGCAGGACTTTTCGTGCTCAAGGTCGCGGTGCAGGCTCCGCTGTATTTCGCGGGAGCGACGGACGCGCTCGGCGTAGCCAAACTGCTCATGGGAATACCCGCGTTTGTCCTCGTGACCTACGCGGTTTTTCTGCAGCACCGAGCGCTCGTGGGGCGAATGGAATCCGACGCCTCCCGCGCCTCACACCCTTCTGCGCCGAGCGCGTGAAGCCTGCGAGCGCCGGGCTCGTGGCTCATTCGCGCCGCGTCTAGTCGTCGTCCTCATCCGCGTCGCGAACGACCGGAAGCGCCGCGGTGGTTTCTTCAAGATCGCGGGGGACGACCGTGTGCTGGAGCGCGGTCAGGCACGAGCGGTGTGCGAGGAAGAGGAGTTCATCGCGCGGCTCAAGGGCTTCGGACTGCGCCGGGGGGCGCGGATGCCCCTCGCGCACGACGCCCACGAGCGTCGCGCTTGATGGCCACGCAACGTCGCCGATGTCCTTGCCGACGATCGGGGAGGTCTCCGGGACCGTAATTTCGACCATGTCCGTCTCGGACTTTGCGAACGAAAACATAGTGACAACGGTGCCAACGCTCACGGCCTCCTCAACGAGGGACGTCATGATGCGCGGGGTCGAGACCGCAACGTCCACGCCCCAGGCGTCGTCGAACATCCACTCGTTGCGAGGGTGGTTGACGCGACCGACGGTGCGGGGAACCCCGAACTCTGTCTTGGCGAGAAGCGAGACGACGAGATTGACCTTGTCATCGCCCGTCGCTGCAACGACGACGTCCGCCTCGGCGAGCTGCGCACGCTCGAGGACATCGAGCTCAGCGGCATCGCCCTGTACCCACGAGACGTCCTCGAGGCCGGGCCGTGCCTCTTCAAGGTCGACCAGGGTAACGGTACGGCCCTTATCGAGGAGCTCGCGCGCGATACTCCGACCGACGCTTCCTGCGCCTACGATGACGATTTTCATTCGGCTTCCTCCTCGAATCGGTGGGTGAGAAGCGCGGTGACTTCACCCTCGCGGGTCGTTTCGAGTGCGAGGTGAACGATGTCCTCTTCCTGGATGCGGTAGTCGCGAGCGGGCAGGGTTCCCTCGCCGTATCGGGTGACGAACGCGACGCGCGAAGCGGTCAGTTCCTCGAGGTCTGCGAGGGTCGTGCCTACCCAACTCGAGTGGAAGTCACACGCAAGAATCGACACGTTGCCGGAGATGTCTTGAAATTCGCGAGCTGACTGCCCGGGGATGAGTCGCGTGAGCATCTGGTTCGTCGTCCAGCGGGCCGTGGGCACCGTTGCGATGCCGAGACGTTCGTAGACCTCGGCTCGTTTGGGGTCGTAGATGCGAGCGACAACGTTGCGGATCCCGTACAGCTGTCTCGCTGCACGTGCCGCGATAATGTTCGAGTTGTCCCCGCCCGCAACGGCGGCGAACGCGACCGCTTCGTCGCATCGCGCGCGTTCGAGGGAGCGGCGATCGAAACCAATTCCGTGGACCTTGAGGCCCGTGAAATCATCGGGGAGCATACGGAAGGCTTTGTCGTTGCGGTCAATGATCGCTACCGAATGCCCAATTGCCTGGAGCTTCGTGGCGAGCGTGGCGCCGACGCGGCCGCAGCCCATGATGACGATATGCATTGAGTGATCCTCGCGCAGATGCGGATGTCTAGAGCGTGACGGGTAGTGCCCGTGCATCGCCCAGCCTAGCGCGCACACCGGAGAAGGGATGTGTGCAAGCGGTGCGGATGTGCGTCTGACGTGGGCGCGGAGTAGATTAATCGTGTGCTTGGCCCCTTTGCTTCTGTCAAACGCATCGTCATCGGGCGTCCGTTCAGTTCCGATCGCCTTGCGCGCCAGCGCCTTCCCAAACGCTTTGCAATTCCTTCCTTCGCCGCCGATACCGTCAGCGCACTCGCGTACGCACCAGACGAAATCATCCTCACGCTCGGCTTGTCAGGCGTCGGCCTTCTCGCACTAAGCCCGTGGGTAGCTCTCGCCGTTGTTGCCGTTATGGCCATCGTGGTGACGGCCCACCTCAATGTGATCGAGGAGTTCCCGGGCGGTGGCAGCGACTTTGTTGTTGCTCGCACAACCCTTGGACCCCACGCGGGCCGTCTCGCTGGCGCCGCACTCGTGACCGACTATGTGCTCACGGTCGCTGTCGCCACCTCGCAGGCCGGCGCGTACATCGGCGGTGCCATGAGCGCCCTCGCCCCTTTCCAAACCGGCATTGCGATCGTGATCGTTGCGCTCCTCGCCCTCGTGAACCTCCGAGGAGCGCGGGAGTCAGCGCGCTTCGTGAGTCTGCCCGTGTACGGCTTCATCGGCCTCATAGCTGTGACGCTCATGTGGGGCGGAATTGAAGCGATGCGTGGAACTCTCGGCATGTCGCCGCAGGCCGGGAGCATCCCAGAGCCGGGGGAGGGGGCGCCAGCTGCCCTCACCGAACTCGGGGGAATCCTGGTTCTTGCACGAGCCTTCTCCAGCGGTCTGCCCGTCGTGTCAGGGATCAAAGCCATTACCAACACCGTGCCCGTCTTTCAACCACCGAAGGCTCGCAACGCGCGGATCACTCTCGTCATCTCCGGTGCGCTCACGGCGACACTTTTTGTCGGGGTGATGATCCTTGCCAGTGCCACCGGGGTGTCCCTTTCTCCTCGCCAAGCCGGCGGGGCTCGCGTGAGTGAAGCGATCCCGGTCCTCGGGCAGATCGCCGAAGCGATCTTCGGGCCAGGGTCGACCATGGCCATTGCAATGCTCGCGATGGCAACCCTCGTGCTCTGCATCGCTGCGAACACTGCGTTCACGGGCCTCCCCGTTCTGACGGCTGCTCTCGCGCGCACCGGGTATGTCCCTCGCGTCTTTGCCGCACGGGGCGACAGGCTCGTGTACTCCAACGGCATTTTGCTTCTCGCAGCACTCGCGGGCGTTGTCGTTCTCGCGACCGGAGCCAACATCACGCTGCTGATTCACATGTACGTCGTGGGTGTGTTTACCACCTTCACGATCGGCCAGTTCGGCATGTTCCGTCACTACACGAAGAAATACCGTCTCGCGGTACGGCTCAAGGAACGCCAGCGCTACGGCCGTAAACGCGTCGTGAGCATCGTCGCTGCCGTATGCCTCACCGCGGTGCTGCTTACCGTCGCGACCGCAAACTTCCTCCTCGGAGCATGGGTCACGCTCAGCGCCGTCGCCCTCATGTGGGGCGTGATGACGATCGTGAGTGGTTACTACGCGAGGATCTCCTCGCGCCTCGCTCTCGAAAAGAACGACGACTGCGGCCGCTGGCCTATCGCTGCACCCGCACCCCTCGATGGCAAGGACCCCACGCGCGGAATCGTGCTCCTCACGCAGCTCAACAGGCCAGCGATTCATGCCATTAAGAAGGCGATGAGCTCGCCGCACCTGAGTCTCCAGGCTGTCGCGGTGAGAACCAACGACTCGGCGATCGACAAACTCAGTTCGGAATGGCTCCGGCGCGAAATTCCCATCCCGCTTCGCGTCATTAACTCGCCATATCGTGATCTGCTCGCGCCCCTCGACGATTACGTGCGATCTTTTACACGCACCTATCCACGCGACGCTGTCGTTGTCTACATTCCGGAATATCTCGTGGGACACTGGTGGGAGTCGATCATGCACAATCACGTGCTCAGGCGAGTGACAACGCGGCTCGATAAGTACGAGCGCGTGTCCATTTGCCCGGTCCCCTGGGATCTCAACGATCCCGAGCACAGCGCATAGATCGTGACCATCCCGACCACTGTCGTCAAGGAGTGCACCCCATGACCCGTCCTGCGTCTGAGCGTCCCGAAGAAGTCCAGGAGCTCGCAGGGGAGGGGCGGCTCATCACGGTGACGGTCGGTAAGCCCGCGCATGGCGGAACGTTCGTCGCCCGGCACGACGGCCGCGTCGTTTTCGTTCGCGGCGCTTGCCCCGGAGAAACCGTCGTCGCTGAGCTCCTTCCCGAGTCGAGTTCGAGTGCGCGCTTCTGGCGTGCCGAAACAATCGACGTGATCGAGGCCGGCCCTGACCGAGTACCGAGCGCATGGCCTGAATCCGGTTACGAAGGGATCGGTGGGGCCGACTACGCCCACATCCGTATCGAAGCCCAGCGGCGCATCAAAACCGAAGTTCTGCAGGAACTAATGACTCGCGCGCGAATCACCAGCTACCCGATCGAAGACATTCAGATCGAACCCGCGCGCGACGACCACACGGGCCTCGGCTGGCGCTCCCGCGTTCGGTTTGCCGTCGACAACGGCAAGGTGGGCATGCGCGGATGGCGCTCCCACGACATTCACGAAGTAGGCTCCAATCCTCTTGCCCACCCCGTTATCCAGGGCCTCGGAATCGGGGTATGGAAAGCCCCGAGCGGGGTCGTGGCAGTCGATGTCGCAGCCCCGAGCGGAAGCAACCCCGCGATCATTGTGCGCGCCGAAAAAGAGTTGAGTCTCGAGGAGCTTAACCTCCCCGCAGGCTGCGACAAGGCGAGTGTTCTGCTCACCACCCGCAAGGCCACGACCACGCTTCGCGGCGACGACACCGTTCGCGAAATAGTCGGCGACGACATTTTCACGCTCTATGCCGGTGGTTTCTGGCAGGTGCACGTCGATGCTCCCCGCCTCCTCACAGGCGCCGTCGGACAGGCCCTCGACGCACGCGAAGGCGAGTGTGTCTGGGATCTATACGCCGGGGCGGGCCTCTTCTCCGTCCCTGCCGCCCGCGCGGTTGGAGCCAAAGGCGAACTCGTGAGCGTCGAAGGCGCGGAGCGAGCGAGCGCTGACGCCGCTTCCAACCTTGCCGCATACCCCCAGGCCAGGACCGTGAGTGCTGACGTTCGCGACTTCCTCGCTCGCTCCACCGAGGGTGCTGACCGCGTTGTCATGGATCCACCGCGCGCAGGCGTCGGCGAAGCCGCGATGGCACGCCTCGCCGAGCTCACGCGAACGCGCATGGTGTACGTGTCATGCGAGCCCTCGACCCTCGCCCGTGACCTGCGCGTTGCCGAGCACGAAGGGTGGGCCATCACTGACTTCCAGGTCTTCGACCTCTACCCCCACACCCACCACATGGAATGCGTCGTGAAGCTCGAACGAGCCGCGCGATAATTCTGATAACGATCGACCCCACTATCGATTGGAGACCCCATGAGCACGGTGAATTCATTCGGTGCCAAGACATCCCTGACCGTCAATGCGCGCGAATACGAGATTTATGCCCTCGATGCCGTCGAAGGCTACCGTCGGCTTCCCTACAGTTTGAAAGTGCTGCTCGAAAACCTCCTGCGCACCGAGGACGGCGAAAACATCACTGCGGCGCACGTCCAGGCCCTCGCCGGCTGGGACCCGAACGCTGAGCCGAGCGAAGAAATCCAATTCACGCCGGCGCGCGTCATCATGCAAGACTTCACCGGCGTGCCGTGCATCGTCGACCTGGCAACAATGCGCGAAGCCATGAGTGAGCTTGGCGGAGATCCCTCGAAAATCAATCCGCTCGCCCCCGCGGAAATGGTGATCGACCACTCCGTCATGATCGACGTCGCAGGCCGCGTCGATGCACTCGAGCTCAATATGGACCTCGAGTTCGAGCGCAACCGCGAACGCTACCAGTTCCTTCGTTGGGGTCAGGGCGCCTTCGATGACTTCAAGGTTGTCCCGCCGGGCACGGGCATCGTCCACCAGGTCAACATCGAGTACCTCGCCCGGACCGTTATGACCCGCGAGGTCGACGGCGCCTTGCGCGCCTATCCCGATTCGTGCGTGGGCACTGACTCCCACACGACCATGGTCAACGGCCTCGGCGTGCTCGGCTGGGGTGTTGGTGGCATCGAAGCAGAAGCAGCGATGCTCGGCCAGCCCGTCTCGATGCTTATTCCGCGAGTCGTCGGCTTCAAGCTCACGGGAGAGATTCCGCCCGCGGCTACCGCTACCGACGTGGTTCTCACCATCACCGAAATGCTGCGTGCGCACGGTGTAGTCGGCAAGTTCGTGGAGTTCTATGGCGAAGGTGTCGCGCAGGTTCCCCTCGCCAACCGCGCCACGATCGGGAACATGAGCCCCGAGTTCGGCTCGACCGCCGCCATTTTCCCGATCGACGACGTGACCCTGGACTATCTACGCCTCACGGGTCGCGACGACGAACACGTCGCCCTCGTCGAGGCCTACGCAAAACGTCAGGGGCTTTGGCACGACCCGAAGCGGGAAGCGGAGTACTCCGAGTACCTCGAGCTTGACCTTGCAACCGTTGTCCCCTCGATCGCCGGACCCAAGCGCCCGCAAGACCGCATCGTGCTCACCGAAGCCAAAGAAAGCTTCGCGAAATCCCTGCCGGCCTATGCCGAGAACACCTCGAACCCCACAGCGGTCAAGGGAGCCGATTACACGATCGACCACGGCATCGTCTCGATCGCCTCGATCACGTCGTGCACTAACACCTCGAACCCATCGGTCATGATGGCCGCAGGGCTGCTGGCGAAGAACGCGACTGAGCGCGGCCTCGAAGTAAAGCCCTGGGTGAAGACCTCCATGGCGCCAGGCTCGAAGGTCGTCACCGATTACTACGAGAAAGCCGGCCTATGGCCGTTCCTCGAGAAACTTGGCTTCCACCTCGTCGGGTACGGCTGCACGACCTGCATCGGCAACTCCGGCCCCCTCGCCCCAGAGATCTCCGAAGCCATTGCCGAGGGTGATCTTGCCGTGACCGCTGTGCTGTCCGGCAACCGTAACTTCGAGGGGCGTATCAACCCGGACGTCAAGATGAACTACCTGGCTTCGCCGCCCCTTGTCATCGCCTATGCCCTCGCGGGCACCATGGACTTCGACTTCGACACGGACCCGCTCGGGCGCGATGCCGACGGCAACGATGTCTTTTTGCGAGACATCTGGCCAAGTCCCACCGAGGTCGAGCGGACGATCGCCGAGAACATCACGCAGGAAATGTTCGAAAACGACTACTCCGATGTCTTCGCCGGTGACGAACGCTGGCGCGGCCTCGACACTCCTGACGGCGACACGTTCGAGTGGAGCGAAGACTCGACCTACGTGCGCAAGCCCCCGTATTTCGAGGGGATGAGCATGGAGCTTGATGCCATTCGTGACATCGAAGGTGCGCGCGTACTCGTGAAGGTCGGTGACTCGACTACGACCGACCACATCTCGCCCGCGGGTGCCATCAAGGCCGACTCGCCCGCCGGGCAGTACCTGCGCGAGCACGGCGTGGACCGCAAGGATTTCAACTCCTACGGCTCGCGCCGCGGCAACCACGAGGTCATGATCCGTGGCACCTTCGCAAACATCCGTCTCAAAAACCTTCTTCTCGACGGCGTCGAAGGTGGTTACACGAGGAACTTCCTCAGCGGTGAACAGAGCTTCATTTACGATGCCGCCCAGGACTACGCCGAGGCTGGAATCCCACTCGTGGTTCTCGCCGGCAAGGAATACGGCACCGGCTCCTCTCGCGACTGGGCAGCCAAAGGCACGAAGCTGCTGGGCGTCCGCGCGGTCATCGCCGAGAGCTACGAGCGCATTCACCGCTCAAACCTGATCGGCATGGGCGTGCTGCCGCTGCAGTACCCCGCTGGTGAATCGGCTGAAAGCCTCGGCCTCACGGGCGAAGAAACCTTCTCCATTTCTGGCGCGAGCGCTCTCAACGAAGGCATCACCCCGAAAACCGTCTCCGTACGCGCAACGCGCGAAGGTGCAGAGCCCATCGAGTTCGAGGCGGTCGTGCGCATCGACACCCCGGGCGAGGCCGACTACTTCCGTGCCGGGGGCATCCTCCAGTACGTGCTTCGCTCGCTCGCCGAGTAGGCGGGGATAGGGCTTGGGAGTCCGACGCTTGCCCCGCGTCATCGTCGACCGCGTCTTTATGGGAGTTTTCCACGACCTATATGTGGAGTCGTGAAACGAGGGTGCCGTCGGATTAATTTCGTGCCCCGAGGGTTCGTTGGCTAAAATTCCCACGCCCCAAACCCCCACAACGACTATGGAATTCAAAGAACGAGGGGCTGCTCCTTGTGGAGCAGCCCCTCGTGGGGATCCAGAACCCGGCCCGGGTCCCTTCGGTTACTTGGCGGGAAGCTCGAGGAACGTCTTGAAATCCTTTTCCGCAGGCTTGTCGGCCTCAACCTCGGCCTCTGCCTTCGCTGCGTCATCGGCCTTGGCCTGTGCCTTCTTGAGGTCGTTCTCGGCATCCGACGCCGCTTTTTTGTCGCGAGCGGCGTTTGATTCTGCCTCGCCTACGATCTTACTTTGATTGTCGACCTTGGCCTGCTGCTGCTTGCGTGCAGTGTCGGCCTCAGGCGCGGCAGCTTCGGCCTCGGCGAGGTCAGCCTGCGCCTTAGAGGAGGCATCCTCGCTCTCGGTCTTCCGAATGTCTGCGTCGCCCTTAGCCCTCTTGGCGTCTTCGAGGTCCTGATTGCTCTGGTCGGCTTCGGCCTGGGCCGCGTCGACATTTGCCTGTGCTTCGCTGATGTCCGAATCGAGGTTCTTCAATTCATCGACCCGCGGGGCTTCTTCAAGCTCAGAAATCCGCTCATCAACACCGCGGCGCACGCCCTTCGTGTAGTCGAGGCCGTCCTTGCCGCCTTCCCACTTGTCGTACTCGGTGGTGTTGCGATCGTCAACCGTGTGGGCGAGCTTCGTGCCACCCGTGACCGCGATTGCACCCTCGGGCACGTACTCGCCGCCAAGATTTTCGGGCATTCCCTTCGACTTTGGCTCGCGGGTGTCGGAGTTCGCGAGGCGTGCGTCCTCCTTGAGGTAGAAAGTGTTTGTGCCGTACACCTGGCCGTCATCGCTCTTCGCAAGGCCGAGACCGGCGTGAGAGAACCGCTCTTCCAGCATGTTCGCGTTGTCGGCGTCGGAATCGTGCCACTTCTTAAACAGGTTGTCGGCGCATTCATCGACGCTGGACGCATCCAGGTCGCACGTCGCCTGAATGACGTTCTCGCCGCTGTAGCCAGCTTTGTCCTGGTTGGAGTGCTTGAGCTCCTTGCTCGAGGCCATGGTTGTGGACCATTTGGCAGCTTCATCGTTGAAAACAGGCGCGTAAACGAGCTCATTCAAACCGTTCTTCACGCGGTAGGCATTGATGCGTTCGGCGACGGCATCCGAAAGCGCACGGAGCTGCTTGTCCTCATCGAGCTGCGAGTAGACACTCGAGCTGTCCTGCTCGAGCTTTTCGCGCTTGTCCGAAAGCGCCGCAAGCTGCTTCGTGGCGGCGTCAAGCTTCCGATCAGCATCCTGCTTGGCCTTTTGAGCTGTGGCGAGCTTTGCGTCGGCGGCCTTAACATCAGCAGCAGCCTTCTCAGCCTCAACCTTGAGCTTAGCGGCGAGATCGCGCTTTGCTGCAAGATCGCCGTCACCCGGCATTGCCGCGATTAGCTCATCGAGTTTCGCCTTCTCCTGTTCGTAGGCAGCCCTCGATTCTTCGGCCTTTGCGCGCGAGGATTCTGCCTCACGGCGCGCCCTGTCGAGCTCGGCGTTGGCGCGAGCGGAAGTGTCGCGAGCGGAGTGGAGATTGTTGTTCCAATCCTTGAGTGCGGCGTTGTAGCCTTCTTCGTCAAAAGCCGCGATGATGACGGTCTTCTTTGGCTTATTCGGCTTGCTCGGGCGCTCCGGCCGAGAAGTGCCGTCCGACTTACCCGGCTTTTTGCCAGGCTTGCCCGAGTCGCCGCGGTGATCGGTTGGCTTTTTCGGCTCGGGAGCGGCGACGATCGTCCCGTTCTTCCCGCCGTCTGTGTTGTCGTGAGCCGGCTTCGGTGCCGCAGGTTTCGAGGCGGGATCGTCCTTGGCAGGAGTGGGGTTTTGGTCGGGGGTCTTTGCGGGCGGAATGGGCGTATCTGATTCGCCGCGAGCGAGCGCGGTGTCCGGGGTGATCTCAAAACCGGACTTGGCGTTGCCGCGACCATCTGAGGGGGCCTTGCCGGCGTTAAGCTCGGAGCTGTTGTCCATGCCGCTTCTGCCCGGTTCGCCGATGCGGCTGGCATCCTGACCGGAAGTACGGTTCTTCCTCCTCGCCCACCGCTGGGCGAGAGACTCATTCGAGTGGTCTTCGTCTTCTCCCGATTGCGGCGATTCGGTTGCCCCAGCGCCAGAGCCCGCCTCGTTGCCGCTTGTACCGCTTGGTGACGTCGACGCGCTCGATGAGGGGTCGGCAGACGTCGACATACTCGAGGAAGGCCGCGAGGCGGCGTGGTTGGCCGCGCTTCCGCCCGAACATGCGGCTAGTAGCGACAAAGAAAGACCAAGGCCGATCACCGGCCCAAGCTTCTTACGGGTGAAGGTCATAGGGATTCTCTTTTCTGTTCGTCATGGTCGCCGCCGTTGAAATCAACCTGTGAGTCGCGCACCAGGGAACGCGGGAGTGGAAACGGTGGATCTGTGTCCGCTCATCGGCTTGGGCCGCTAGGGATACTACTATCCGCGTATATTTTTACGTAGGCGAAGAGTGACGAGGGTGTTACAAAACCGTAACAATATGGTGAACTTTTCTTTCGCGCCGCGCCAGAGCCCCTGCGGACGGTCTACTCGACGCAGATTTTAGGGGATTCGATTAGGCCGGGTCGTCGGAGCGCGCCGTGACGATGATCGGCTCACCCTTCGTCACGATCAGGGTATGTTCGGCGTGGGCCCCGGTTGAGCCGTCGCCCGATTCGACAGTCCAGCCATCGCGCTCGGTGATGGTCATGACGTCGGTTGTCGGCGTCAAAAATGGTTCGACCGTGATCGCCATTCCCTCGCGGAGTTTCTGGCCCGTGCCCGGGGCGCCGAAATTCGGCACAAACGGCGCTTCGTGCATGGTTCGGCCAACGCCGTGGCCGCCAAACTCGTGATTAATCGTGTAACCCAACTCCGCGGCCCGGGTCTCAACCGCGTGGCCGATATCGCCGACTGTATTGCCCGCCCGGGCAGCACCAATACCTGCCCACATGACGCTTTCTGTATCGCGAATAAGTTTCAGGTGATCCTCTCGCTGCTCGCCCACGACAATCGAGAGTGAAGAGTCAGCAACCCAGCCCTCGAGCTCGATCGCGAAGTCCATGGAAAGCAGGTCCCCGCTCTCCAAGGTGCGATCGTAGGGGCGGCCGTGAAGCACCGCGTTATTCACGCTCAGACAAATGACTTTCCCGAACGGCGAAGCGCCGAAACTCGGGTGATAGTCGAGGTAGCACGATGTGGCGCCAGCCTCGCGAATCATGCGGTGGACTTCGGCATCAATCTCGAGAAGGTTGTCGCCTACGGACACGGTTCGACGAAGCGAGGAGAGCACGCCCGCAACGAACTCGCCGGCGGGGCGAATCTGTTCGGGGGTGGGGTAGCGGTGAGTGCGAAAGCCCCTCATGACTGGGCATCCTTCGAGTAGTCGTCCGGGGCTGTGCCTTCACCGAGGGGGTACCACGTGAACAGGCTGGCGCCGAGCCAAGCGATACTCGCCGAAAGGAGCGCGGCTCCGAGCATGTGGAGTCCCACGAGTGCTTCGGGGAGTCCGGTGAAGTACTGGATATAACCAATCACGGCCTGGAGGAGCGTCACGATCGTGAGCGCGACAAGGGCCCTCTTTGATCGGGCGTGAGCTTTCGTCACCATCAGGACGATTGCCACGCCAAGCAGAAGGCCGCAGAACAGCCACACGAAGTCGGCGTGGAGCCACGCAATTTTCGCGGGGTTAAAAGGGAAACGCTGTGGAGTATTGGCGTCACCGGAGTGGGGACCCGAACCGGTCGTGAGGGTGCCGAGAATCAGCACGATAAATCCGACGGCAGCGAGCGGCCAATACACGAACTGCGCACCGCGGTTCACGGCAAGCCTCGCGGAACCATTGCCTTCATAAAGCCGGTACACCAGTACCGCGGAGGACGCCACGAGGATTGGCGAGACGATGAAGTGCACCGACACGAAAAACGGGTGCAAGTGCAAATACACGACAAGCATGCCCCACACTGCCTGGAACACGGTAAGGATGAGCGGGACCCAGGAAAGGCGCACAAACCCCTTGCCTTTGGTCCGCAGATGCTTGTAAGTCGCCACGAGCACGAGGATTGCGAACACGAGCAGAACGAGCGTGAGGGCACGGTTGCCAAATTCGATGAAGGGGCGCAGCCCCGATTCGGGGTGATAACGAGGAGTGAACTCACCCGGCTCGCAGTGCGGCCACGATGAGCAGCCAAGCCCCGATTTCGAGAGGCGTACGACTCCGCCCGTCACGATGATGCCGATTTGGCACGCGAGATTGATCCAAAAAATGGCCGTGATCCAGCGTTTGCGTTCCCGTGGAAGGGAGCTGGGGGCGTTCGTGTGTGCTCTCATGCGCTCAGTGTAAGAAAGGCGGGGCGGG
>OKMY01000416.1_pt1 | contig 12713 bp, 19 predicted proteins | sample 1614131 | NCBI WGS metagenome assembly OKMY01 (sample SAMN04436908, study PRJEB24849) | human gut metagenome | biome: human gut; feature: NICU; material: stool | host: Homo sapiens | place: USA: Saint Louis, MO | collected 2012-04-20 | reverse complement strand
ACCGATATACCGTTAACCAGCAGGGCCAGCGTGCCCGCAGCAGTGGCCGGGCCGGTGATGGTCAGCTCTGCTTTTGAGGCAGCACCGGCAGCAATATCAGCCAGGCCCATCGCCCACACTTCGGTATAGCTGTTGGCCTTACGCAGGGTCTTGAGCATCCCGGCGAGCATGGAGCCTTTACCGTAGAGCTGGTCAGCGGTGCCGTCGCTGGTGATGCGGTTTTGCGTCAGAACGGCAGCGGTGCCAGTCGCACTTTGCTGGCCGATGACGATAATTTTGCGCGACTGAGCCGGGGCACTGTCGAGCGCCTGAGAATTGTCGATATCGATGTATACCAGCGGGACGCGGACATCAGCAGGAATATTACCCAGTGACGACATATCACTTCTCCTTTACGGTTCGGGTCTGGCGGACTTCCGCCGGTTCGGTTACGGATTCAGCCTGGATTTCAGTGATAACAACATCACCTTCAGCTTCTCGACGCAGCCACCACGCACTTACAGGCAGCTCTTCCCCTTCGGGATTCAGGCGCTGGCCATCGGCTTTACGTACCTGCAGTCCCGCGCGGGCGGGCTTAATATGTTTCTTCATCGTTATGGCTCTCTTACGTTAATAACGTCTTCAATCGGGGTGGTGCCATCGCCGACATGCAGCGTGGCCCCCAGTCGCAGGAAGTCAGGGAGGGTGGCAAGGTCAATTTCATCATCCAGACGGAACTCCTGTTCCCACGTCACGGCCCACATGGTCAGCCCCAGATCGTTAAGTCCGCCGGAATAAATGTTGTCGGCGCTGACGGAGGTAGCCATACGCTCGGCCTTCATGCCATTAGCGGCTCCGCGCTGGACAATACGGCGCACCAGCTTCCCGACCAGTACCTCGCAGCGGGTGTCGCGCGCATACCCCCAGGCATCGGTGGCCATAACGTACGCCGCCCAGGTGATATCGCCGACGGTTCCGCCAGCCTGAGCGCGTATATTGCGCACGCGGAGTGCGGCCAGACGGATGCAACCATCACGATCCGTCAGGTAGGTTTTGACCTCTGCCGGGGTGCTGAACTGGCCGATATGGCGTTCAATCACGCTGACGCGGTCAGGCTTGTTTTGCTGAGGTTCGTTCAGCAGCTCCGGCTTCAGCCACGCCACAATGTTCTCAGCGGCGGAGACCGTGGATCCGGTGGTCAGCAGCGGCGGACGTTCGTTAATCACGGTAATACCTCTTTCCAGAAATCGCCGATGACGTGCATCAGCTCATCACTGTTTGCGGTGGACAGCCCGAGGTACTCGCGCTGCGGAATATTCATCTGGCGGGTATGAGAGCCCACGGTCTGCCAGACCGGATGCTTCAGCGCCCGGCCAAACGCCTGATGAATGAGACGCTTATGAGCGCTGACCGGGACGCTGCCTGCAAAGCCGTCCTGATGAACACCGCTGTAGCTGAGCGGCGAACCCACACGAACGCGGCCACGCTCGACGATGTACTGGATGCTGTCGAGAAGATCCCCGTTGCCCTGCAGCAGGCTCTGATTCCCGCTGCGGGTCTTGCGGTAACCCTCGGCCCACTCCTCCCAGCGCTCGCCAGCCGGTGAGGTTTTCTCGTCACTGATGCGGCGGCGGGTCTGCGATTCCACGACAGCACCGATACTCTCCAGCAGCTCCTGCTGCAGCGAACTGTCGGAAAGTTTTTCGATGGCCATGCGCATCTGCTGCAGCTTCTCAGCGCCGATAACCTCAACCGAAATCCCCATCACAGCACCCCTTTGAGGTTGTTACGGGTGAACAGACGTTTGTTATCGGAGACAACAATCATCCTGCCGTTATCGGTCTCCGGGGCCGGTGTGTCGGTCGGCAGGCCGAGGTCGCGTGTGCCGTTCGCCATCTCCTTCAGGGTCTGGACGGCACTGTCGTAGCGCTTCTGAATCAGGTCGGTGATCTGATTGTCACGCTCGGACAGCCAGTAAATGGCGATGGATACGGCTACCCGATGCAGCGGGCGCGGAACGGTGGTGATGTTCAGCGGCAACTGATAGCGCTTCGACAGAAACGAGTTGATCTCCGCGTCGGCATCCTCGATGGCCGTGGCTATCTTCGTTTCGTCGAGCTGGTTCGTTGCCTTGTCGATGGCCATAGTCCAGACCAGCGACCCGTCCGCAGCCAGCAGGTCATCACGGGTAACGTAAATTCCCATCAGTCTTTCTCCGCCACCTGCAGAACCGGCACTACCGCCACCACCAGATGAGGCTCAGCTTTCAGGCGCTCTGCGGTTTCGTGACTGATGAAGCACTCCACCACCACATCACCCTCCAGCGCACTGGCCTCGTTATCGCCATCGGGATCGTCGCTGACAAACACATGCACCGGCTCACGCGGCCAGAAGCGGCCACAGCGCCAGAACCCGCGCTCATGTCTGGCGCGAACCTCCAGCACTACAACATCGTCGGTTGCAGGGGACGCGGTGATAAGGTTCTCACTTCCGCCACCGGCGGCCAGACCTTCGGGGGTCAGGTTTGTCTGTAATTCACGCTGTACGGAATTAAGGTGCTCCGCTGAAATGTGAATCGCAGGGGCAGAAATGCTGACGTTGTCCCCGGTCAGGGTAATGACGTCATCAGATGACGGAGGCGCACCAGCATCGCCAGGCTTCAGGCTGACGGGGGACGCACCCACCGCAACGTAATGCCCTGGTAATGTGACTGACCGTTCAGCTCCCGGCAGGTCAGATGCATCAGCCTGTGCCACTTCCGGCGCTGAAACCTTGCCAGCGCGACTTTTAGCGCTTTGCTTACCCGTTGCTTTTTCTTTCGTTCCACTCACTGTTCCATCCTCTTTAAAGGTGGGTTACAGCGGGTTTAACGCCCGCTGTAACGGTTTTAAAACGCAGACTGGCGATTACGCCGGGTTGGTGATAAACGGGCTGTCGACGATTTCCACATCCTTGTAATAGATGTTGGAGTTACCGCCATCGACCAACATCGCGTCGATGATCTTCTTCGCGGCTGCGCGGTTGTTCGGACCCACGACCAGCGTGGTCGGACGGATCCCCAGCGGCGAACCGGAATCGCGCTTCATGCCCTGCAGCACCTTCACCGCCGCTTCATAGTTGGCGACAGTCAGCGGTGCGCGGGACCCGCAGGCGGTCTGCCAGAACCCAAAACCAACGTTGCAGCGCCCATCCACGCCATACAGGAACTCATTGTTCTTGAAGGTGTGTTCGCTGCTGAGGTCATCCAGTGCCTGGAAATTGAAGGGACGGCGGTTCTGGTAAAGGATCGGCTTGAGTACCCGGCTCTCATCAATCAGGAACCACGGCTCACCTTTGTCAGTCGCGATATCACCCACAATGTTGCTGTAGGTCCCACCCGCCATTGGATGGTCGGTATCAAAGAAGTTCTGGCCGTCAAAACACAGGGTGGTGAAACCGGCAACCAGCAGCGGAAAGCTCAGCGTGTCAGGGAATTCGGCGACCTGCTGACCGAATGCCTGAGCAATCACGCTGTACTGACCAATCTGGTCGTCTTCGATATTTTCACGCTTGACGCGGATCGAGTTTTCCCAGGTCTTGTTGGCGATGGTGTAGCCGTACTGAGACAACTGCGCGAACTGGCGGGCGCTGACCCACTCTTTGATAGTCGGCAGATCCGAGAGCCAGCCATACGTATTGGACGCAGAGCCGCTCGGTACTTCAGTAGCGATGCGCAGATATTGCGGCTTGACCCCCGCAAGACCTTTAGTAAAGGCGGCACTCAGGGACGTGGTGAGTGCGTGCAGAATTTCAGCTGACGGTGCTGGCATTGTTATTGCTCCTGTTTCGGTTTAGCGGCGAGAAACTCTTCCTGCGAGATACCCATGCTGCGGCACATCGCCAGCTCAGTTTCGGTCAGCGTGGTCTGCTGCCCCTTGTTCTCTTTACCTTTGGACGGGTCCTGATTGACCAGCGGCTGCGCAGTTTTCACGAACTCGGTAAACTGCTGACGGCCTTCTTCACTGCGGCAAAGAGCCAGATACATATCGCGGTTAGCGGGCGCGACTTTCCCGGCGGTCACTGCATCGTCAACCAGCGCGATGGCCGTCTGTTCGTCGAGCGCTTTCAGGCGGTTCTCAGCCTCCTGAGCGCGGTTCAGCGCCAGATTGTGAGTCTCCAGCGGAATAAACTTCGACAGGTCCGGGTTTTGTGCGCGGTTCAGCGCAACCGATTCGCTGTTTTTGATGGTCTGGATCGCTGATACGGCATCGTCAACCGACGCGGTCTCAGCCAGCCCCAGTGCCGTGGCAATCTGCACAGGTAAAGGCATGGTGTTCTCCGAGTTAAGAGCGGGTAAATACAGGTTGGGTTTGTTGGTCAGGCCAGCGCTGGAAAGATGCGAGACCTGACCGGTAGGGAAATGACGGAAAGCCGGACTGTAATAGCGGTACTTCTTACCGCGAACGAGCGCTTCGCCGTCAGGCGTCCATTCGATATGACCGTCAATGCTGCCGTCGGCGTTGACGCGCATGGCATCAATCCAGGCATAAGCCGGAGCTTCTTCACCTTTAGGCCCAAGCAGCTCGGTGGAGTGTTCGGCATCAAACGGCAACGTCGGGTAACGAAAGGACGTGGCAATAATGGCCTGCGGATTGTCGTTTACCCACGTACGGCCATCCCGGCCAGTGAATGTGCCCGCAGGGATCATCGGCAACCATTCCGGCAGCGGCGTGCTGGCATCCGACAGGTCGGGAAGCTCGAAGCACAGGGCCAGAAATTCGAGTTGTGTTGCAGGCTTTGGCATGGTGCTGTCCGTCGTTAAAGGTAACTGACGGACAGTGTCGGCGATGCGGGAGAAGAAAGTGGATTAACCGCTTTCCCTGTATATAAAGGAAGAGTGCCGGGCAAGCGCAGCGGGAATACCGTTCAAACCCCGTTCAAAAACGCCGTGGCGCGTTTAAGAAATTTTCAGAGAATCATCGTACCACAAATGCCGATAAAGTCTCTGAGCGCGTTTGAGGCGGATTACCGCCGCGTTTAGTTATCACTGTCGAAGGCGCTTTGCTTCGCGGCCAGCTGGCGCTCCAGTTCGGCCTGTCGGCGCATACCCGGATTGTAGTCCCAGCCCGGATCAATCCCCTCCGGCACTATCTCCTCTTCGCCGGTGCGCTTGTTGACCCACTTCACCCGTTTGACGTGCGGCGCTTCGGTGCGGACCGGGACGGTCTGGCGGATAACGTGGCCGGTTGGCTGGCCGCTGTCGTCGAGCTGCTGCACGTTGCGCGGGACGCCATTTTTCTGCAGCTGATCGTACTCGTATTTGCTGACCTGGCGAACCCCGCATTTACACCCCCAGCCATTGGGGCAGAAATGAGTCAGCCAGAACGGATCGTCAACGGGTAGACAAAGGTCAGCCCATTTCAGGTGCTCGGCGCGGTGCTCGCGGGACGGGCCCAGCGTATAGAGCAGATAGGGCATTGCGCGTTTAGTGCGCTGGATGCGGTCCCACTGACCGGCACTGCGGGCTGTGCGCATGTTGGTATCGTAGATAGTTCGCAGACGACGATCGCTGCCAAGCTGCACCGGCTTTGTCTCACCTGTCAGCGGGTCATCCATCATCTGCTGACCCCACCATCCACGCTTCACCAGCAAAGGCTTCAGTACCTCCCTGAACTCAGCGAAAGACTGGCCGCTGGCCATCGCGTCTTCGACCAGCGCTTTGACGTCTGAGAGCAGGTCGAGCTGCGTCATCTTCGCCACGGTGAAACCGATGCTGTGCTCCTGCTTCCACACATCACGGTAATCGAAGCCCGGCGTCAGCTTTTTCGACTTCAGCCAGGCGAGTGCCTCTTTGGGGATAATATCGGGAGCTTTAGCCATCGTTCGCATCTCCCAGTGCACGTGCCTTAAAGCTCAGCATCGCCAGCTGCTCGACGAACGCGGCAGGTTCCAGCGTCTTCTGCAGGTCCGGCAGACGCGCCAGAAACTCCTCAAAGCTCCCCGCGTCTTTCGCCAGCTGCAGCACCGGACTGGTAAATGTATCGCCGGTCTGCTCCCAGTCCTTCAGCGCCTCGCTGACCATCGCATCAATCGCATCGTCCTGCGAGCGGTTAAGCGCCAGTTGCTCACGGTTGAGCGCCGGTGCCGGGCTGAAGGCAGAGAAGCTGTTGGACGGCGAGAGTACTACCGCGCCGGTCTCCGGCTCACCCAGACCAAACTTGTCCCGGACCTCTGATTCCTGCACCCGCAAACCACGATCAACCAGGGGGATAAGCGCATCGACAAAGGCTTTGAGGTCCTCCGGCTCGCTGATAGCCAGCTTCACACGCGGGTACTTTTCCTGCGGGCCGTAGTTGAACTGGATAAACGGGCGCACCAGAAACTCATTGAGGGTGTTTTCCAGCTGACGGGCATCCCAGCGGGCAATATCCATGCGCACCCGGTCATGTACGTCGGCCTGAGACCGCGAACTGCCGTCATCGGTGGTCATAGTCTGCCCCAGTACGGCCTTACTGGTCTGGGCGTCGCACCACTCAGCCATTTCTTTAAAGAGAGCACCACCGCCGTTACGGCTGGCCGTCTCCTGCATCTCAAGCTGCATACTCTGGGGGATAGCACACCCGGCATCGGAAGCAATGGAACTGATGGCGTCAATGAGGATCTTAATCTGCTCATCGGAGGCATTGGTCCCGTACTTACCGACGACGATGGGAATGCCAAACTTCTCGGCAAACGCCCACCAGTCACGAACGGTGAAGGACTTCAGCATATACATCACCGCCACCAGACGGGCCAGACCGTTACGCAGGGGCAGACCGGACTTGAGGCGGGGATAATGGATAACATACTTACCTGGCGTCAGCGGGATACCATCAACCGGCTGCTCATCGGTCAGCAGGCGGAACTGGCGCAGGGTTTCGCGGTCAGTTTTGAGGAAACGCGGGTCAACCCATTCGTAGTCGCGGGGTTTCCAGCCGTCACGGGTGTCCCAGAGGATTTCGCAGACGCCCACACCCTTGCCGAGCCCGTCAAGCAGGTCAAACAGCAGCTCAGGTATCTGCGGCTGCTCAATCAGATCGCGTACGGCATCAGCCAGCATCACATCATGTTCATCGTCGCTCGCCGCTTCCACTGCCGGAGGAATACCGGCGACGGTCAGCTTACGGGTACGTAAGACGCTGGAATAGTGCAGGTCACGCTCTTCCATTTCTTCGGCCAGGATAAAGTAATCGCTGGCATTGCCTTCGGTCACATTACGTAACACCCCGGCCAGTCTGGCCGGAGATAAGGTACTCGCCACGCTGATGCCCGGAGAGGGTCGCCTGACGCTGACGCTCCCGGCCCTCGCTTCAGCCTGTTTCATATCCGATTCACTGACAGTGACCGGCTCACCCGTTGAGGGACTCAACAGGCTGCGGATGGCCCCGGTAAGTTTTTTTAACATCAGAGCAGTCCTCGCTGATTTTTAAGACCACGGGTGATACGCAACTGACGATGACTGTCGCTGTTGCGCTGCTGTTGGGGAGTGTTAAGCCGGTGCAGTTCGTAGCGCTGGCAGTCCTCTTTACTGGCGAGAAAGGCGAGGAAGATCGCATACGCGCTGTCGCCGTGACGCTTGTGGCCATCGCTGCCGGTGTTCTCCCGGTCATCAATACCCGGCACTCCGCGCTGAACGACAATCTGCCCGAGGTCGCTGATAACGTCCTCATGCTTCGGTAATACCAGTTCATCATCCTCAAACGCCGCTTTAAAGCGCGGCATGTTCTCGCGGTAGTGGGCGACGGAGGGCATAACCACCTCCACCTCAGCGCCGTACTTCTCCGACGCCTGCTCGGCCAGATAGTTACCGTTCCCCCGGCCATCGAGCTTGATACCGTCGCGGCGGGGCAACCGGTCGCAGATAAAGAACAGCGCCTGCTCCTGCTGCTTGTAGGGAACGTTGGCCAGCTCGACCAGGAACGGCACGGTACGGGTGGTGTCATCGTTGACGGTCATCGGCGCAAAAACGGTCAGGTGGCCAGACCGGGCAAAGTCCTCGCCGAGGCAGTGGCGAAGGTACGGCAGCGTGTTCAGCACGGGCAGCACCTCCTGATCCAGCCATTCCTGCATATCCAGCGCCCGGATGATTTCCGGCATGGCATTGAACTCAGCCGTACCGGTGAAGCGCAGAACGGGACCGGAGCCCCGCGCAGCTCGCTCACGGATGGAGCGGGCCAGATAGGTGCCGCCGCCGTTCTTAGGCTCACAGTAGTATTCCTCGCGGGCGTCTTCTTCGGTGGCGGTATCGCTCAGCAGGTTCGCCAGCCACTCCGCCTCGGCTTCCGGTGACCACGGCTTTTTCGTCACCTGACAGATACGACGATACAGCCCTTCGCTGATGGCCAGCTCGATATCAATACGGTGAACGGAGTACCGTTTTTTGCCCGCGCGGCTGTCAGTGATGATGGTATTGAACAGATTTTCAATGCCGTTATGGGTGGAGATCAAACGGACCTTAGACCCCCACATGGTGAGCGCCAGCGCCGCTTTCAGCACGGCAGCGAGGTCTTTCTGGAATGCCGCTTCGTCAATGATGACGTTACCCTGCATACCGCGCAGGTTAGAGGGGTTTGACGACAGCGCCTTGATTTTGAAGCCGCTGGCAAAGTTGATGACGTAAACCAGTATGTCCTTGTCGTCATCCTCCAGCGCTTCCTCGCCAATCGCGGAGGCCGCGAGATTATATGCCTTCGCCCACATGGCGCAGGCGTCGATAAACTCACGTGCCATGTCTTTAGTGGTGCCGACATAGAAGGTGTCTGTTCCTCCGGCTTCCGGTGACATTGACCCGCTGAGCGCGGCCTCGGCGGCTTCCGCCCACGTCAGGCCGGTACGACGGGATTTCTCGGCAATCTTGAGCTGGGACGTGTCCGCAATCCAGCGGCGCTGATACGGCAGCAGCACCTGATCCGCGTCGAATTCTCCCGCCAGAATGGCGCTGGCGGACTGATTACGTAACTGTTCCTGCGCTGACAATGGTCCGGCCATCATGCGATCCCCAGAATCTGGCGACGGATATCAGCGGCGGTTTCCGCAGACAGCCCGGCACTTTTCGTGATTTTCTCCGCCTGCGCGGCGGCTTCTTCGGCGAAGGCCTGGCGGATCTCTTTCTCGCGTTTGTGGCTGGCCATCGCGGCGGCTTCCAGACGCTGAGCAACCAGCGCCAGCTGGCCGAGGGCCTTCGGCTCAACCGGGCCTTCTTCTTCAGCGAGTGACATCGACGTTTCGAATGCCAGCGTTTTCACAAACTCCATCAACAATTTGCCGACGTCAGACGTCGGCGCAGAACCCAGCTTCGCGGCCCAGATTTCAGCCATTTCGCGGGAGGCGCGAATTTTGGCCCCGAACTCTTCCATACGGCTGGCGTAGCGATTCAGGCCCGTGCGACTGAGCTTCATGTCTTCCGGCAGGTTGTGGCCGTCGATAAGTTCGTTGATGGCCTCGCGGATCTCTTCCTGGGTGTGGCGTTTCTCACGCAGCATCTGATGCAGCTGATCACGTACACCATCAGGCAGCAGGTCGATTTTGGAGGGGCGACCACGGGTCTGGCGTTGTTCAGCAGTCACGGTCTCTCCCCAGCCGGTCGGCAAAGTCTTTGCGGGTGGATACAATATCTTTCTGCATCAGTTCCCACACACGGCGGACTTCTGGATCGGAATCCAGAAACGAATTGAGATAACTGTCAGAAGCGTTGCGGTCATAGGGTTTGCCCGTCTTTTCTTCGACGAACTTCGCCACAACCTGCAGCTCAAGTTCAGCGCAGACAAACGCGGCAGCGAGCCGTCTGATGGCACTACGCGCTGCAGCAGGCAACGGTTTTTTCTTCGCCATGATTACCCCCTCGCTCGGGGCTTTTTCACCCCCGGAACCGTGGCCAGACCGCTGGCAACGTCATCACCGCGCCCGGTGATTTCAGCCACATAACAGCCGGAAACATCCGTCAGACTGACCAGACCCTGCTCACGCAGCCACGCCAGATGCGTGCGCACGGTATCGCGGGAAACGCGATGGCCATAAGTCTGCAGGCACGTCTGCAGAATCGACTCGTTGGCGCTGTCACCGCATTCGACAAGGGATCGCAGAATAACCAGGCGCTGGTCCTGGTCGAGAATGTCACGCATAGTCACCTCTTATTTTTCCTTCAGCTCATTTTCCAGAAGCAGATCGCTGACGTGTTTTACCTGGCGAATCGCCGGGCCCAGTTCGCGCAAATCGCCCCGCAGGTTGCTCATTTCCAGCTGCAACTGGTGCAGGTCTTTCTGGCTGGGTAGCCCGGCGATAGTGTTCTCAATGCTCTGCAGTCGGGTACGCATCAGCTCCAGCTCCTCGCGTTTGACGTAGGTTTTGGCCAGCAGGAGCTGGATAACGTTCACGGCGGACATAAACAGCGCCCAGATGATCGCCCAGTTACCCTTAATGATTTCCCAGCCCATGCTTCCCCTTATGTTCTCTGATGGCCTGACAGGTGAAGCAGGTCGCTGCGTACGGCAGCGCCCGGAGTCGCTTCGCCGGAATCGCTGCGCCGCAGTCGTTACAGAACCCGTACTCATCCGGCAGCTCTTTAACGCGCTTTAAATGCTGGTTTAAGAGCCGCTCCCGTTCTTCCATTTCAAGGTCGCTGGCGCGATCAAATGCTTTAGTCATTTACCCACCATGACCTTGTGTTTGCTGGATTTGCTGTACCGGGCGAAACCGTCCAGCGTCCTGAAACCCAGATAACCCAGCGCCGGGGTCGCCAGCATCAGCGCGATATCCCAGTCCGGTTCGGGCATGGAAAAAGCATGACCAAATGCACAGGCCACCGCGCCAGCCTGCTGCCCCAGAGACATGATCATCACGTAAGCAATACTGCTGTAGAGCGAAAGGCGAGCCATCAGCGGGCGGGTCTGGCGGACATACTCGTCCGTGGCGTTATCGCCGTTGCGGATGGTTTCCTGCTGTTCATGTTGCGCGGCCTGCTGGTCGGCCATCTGCGCCTTGTCCCGCTCCAGCTGGAACTGCTGCAGCTGTACCTTGAGGGTCTCCAGCTGTACCAGCTGTTCGGGCGGCAATTGCGCCAGCTTCTGCTCCAGAACACGCTGCTGGTCGGCGGGATTGATGGCACCGTTGACGGTCTCGACAATACTGGCCACCGAGTCGGCGGCTCTGGCGGTATCGCTACCGAACCAGCCACCGACAGTGCGAACCAGAGAAGGTCCGGCCTTCAGCAGGGCGGAGGCAATAGTGGAAAGCGTTACAGGATCCAATTTAATACCCCCTTACAAACCAGCCACGAATACAGAATGATTATGGTCAGTGCAGCAAGCAGATTGAGCAGCATGACCCCAGGACTGGTCGCGAAGACAGGGGCAAAGGCCAGCAGAAAAGCACCGACAGCCCAGATTAGCCAGGACGCGCAACGTACCCATTTGCGGGCAGGACGGCCCGGCTGAAGCAACCGGTAAGGGAGATTACCGAGCCAGATACTCACCCCGATCAGAAAAGCGCCGGAGAACGTTAACCACCAGACGACAAATGCCTGACGCCCGTAGAAACTACAGAGCGTCAGAGACAGACCCACGAGGATGACCACTGTCCAGCCGGACTGAAATACCCGGAGCAATGCCAGCTTCAGCCAGTCGGTATTCAACGATTTAAACATTATGTTTTTCCTTGTATCGCTGGCATTGCCAGACGATGTCTCTTGTATCGACGGAGTCCCAGCCTTTGCGGTAGTAGCTGGCATGGGTGCCGTCACAGCCTGTGTAGTCCTGTGGAACGGGCGGAGGTCCACCGGCAACCCGGTGAAGCACCTCCTGACGGAGACGGTCCCGCCGCCCCGCGCGTAACGATGAATCCCAGCCCTTACCCATGCTCAGCTCCGGGGAACCGAGACCTGACCACCGACGACCTCCTGACAGGCGTTCGCCAGCTCATCGAGACGGTTAAACCAGCCGTTGAGGTATTTACCCTGCGAAGAATTGGCTTTGATGATCTCGGCGTAATAGCGGGAACGGAGCAGAAAACAGCGAAGAAGGAGCCATTCGGCATCAGCGCCGATAACCGCTTTAGTGGTTTTGGGGCCGACAATGCCATCAGCGGTGACGCCCACTGCATCCTGCAGGAGCTGGATCGCTTTTTTAGCGCCATGTTGCACGGAGGAATCAAAGACAAAGAGTGAGATACCGTCTGGCCAGTCAGTGCAATAAGCCGGATACCAGTAATCGCGGAAATAAATCTGCCCGGCCTGTTCTTCGGTCAGGTCCTTAATTCGGGTATCGGGTTTGCCGTCGCCATCGACGTCGGTTTTGCCATCGGCAAGTCCATCGCGCCTGTCGGATATGCCGTATTTGGTTTCGCCGCCTTTGTCGGTGGGGTCATTAACATAACCACCTTCGCGGGCGAGAACGAAAGCGAGCGCGTGAGAAAATGCGGGGGTAAATGATGTTGTCATGCCTGCACCTTTTACAAGGAAGAAGGTAAATGTGGGTTCCTTCTCATTTTGTGGCAGGCATAAAAAAAGCCGGATTAACCGGCTTCCTTGTGATTATTGATAAGTGTATTTTTTAAATCTTTGTGTTCCTGACACCACACTGAACCACCACACCATCGCCAAGCATATTTATCATACTGTTAAATTCAAAACCTTTAACAAGATTACTGACAGTAAATCCAGGCACTTTAGCTGAAGAGCTAATAATGTCATCAATTAACTCTATATGATTATCGCTTACTCC
>OKMY01000406.1_pt1 | contig 13344 bp, 14 predicted proteins | sample 1614131 | NCBI WGS metagenome assembly OKMY01 (sample SAMN04436908, study PRJEB24849) | human gut metagenome | biome: human gut; feature: NICU; material: stool | host: Homo sapiens | place: USA: Saint Louis, MO | collected 2012-04-20 | reverse complement strand
ATTACACATTTACAAAAAATGATTTCTATTTTAATTGCAAATATCAATAAAATTGACAATAAATTATTTGAAAGGCTATTGAAATGAGTGACAAAAAACGATACCATTAATGAGAAATGTTATCAATGATAATAATTATCATTAAATTAAAGGGAGAAAATTTTGTAATGAAGTATTTATTAAAGGGAAAAATTTTGCTTCTATTACTTATATTGCTAACAATCATTTCGTTGTTTATAGGTGTCAGTGAACTGTCTATTAAAGATATCTTTCATTTATCAGACTCACAGCAAAATATATTGTTCTCAAGTCGAATACCAAGAACAATGAGTATTTTAATTGCTGGAAGTTCATTAGCTTTAGCTGGCCTAATCATGCAACAAATGATGCAAAATAAGTTTGTTAGTCCAACTACAGCTGGGACGATGGAGTGGGCAAAATTAGGTATCTTAATTGCCTTATTATTCTTTCCAACTGGTCATATTTTATTAAAACTAGTATTTGCTGTTATTTGCAGCATCAGCGGAACATTTTTATTTGTTAAAATTATTGATTTTATCAAAGTGAAAGATGTCATCTTTGTACCACTATTAGGGATTATGATGGGTGGCATTGTCGCTAGTTTTACAACGTTTATTTCATTACGTACGAACGCCGTACAAAGCATTGGTAACTGGCTTAACGGGAACTTTGCCATTATCACAAGTGGACGTTATGAAATTTTATATTTAAGTATTCCTCTTTTAGCATTGACATATCTTTTTGCGAATCATTTCACAATTGTAGGAATGGGTAAAGACTTTACCAATAATTTAGGTTTGAGTTATGAAAAATTAATAAATGTTGCTCTATTTATTACTGCCACAATTACGGCATTAGTCGTCGTGACAGTTGGAACTTTACCATTCTTAGGTTTAGTTATTCCAAATATTATTTCGATTTATAGAGGCGATCATTTGAAAAATGCAATTCCTCATACAATGATGTTAGGTGCAATATTTGTACTGTTTTCAGATATTGTAGGTAGAGTCATCGTTTATCCTTATGAAATAAACATTGGCTTAACGATTGGTGTGTTTGGAACAATCATTTTCCTTATCTTACTAATGAAAGGTAGGAAAAATTATGCGCAACAATAATAAAAAAATAATGCTTTTAATTGCAGTAACGTTATTAATTAGTATGCTGTACTTATTTGTAGGTATTGATTTTGAAATATTTGAATATCAATTTTCAAGTCGTTTAAGAAAGTTCATATTAATTATTTTAGTAGGTGCTGCAATTGCAACATCCGTTGTTATTTTCCAATCAATTACAAATAATAGATTGTTAACGCCATCAATAATGGGCTTAGATGCAGTTTATTTATTTATCAAAGTAATACCAGTCTTCTTATTTGGTATACAGTCAGTTTGGGTTACAAATGTATATTTAAATTTCATACTAACACTTGTAACGATGGTATTATTCGCATTATTACTATTCCAAGTGATTTTTAAAATTGGACAGTTTTCAATCTACTTTATCTTACTTATTGGTGTCCTTTTAGGAACATTTTTCAGAAGTATCACTGGATTTATCCAGTTGATTATGGATCCAGAGTCATTTTTAGCAATACAAAGTAGTATGTTTGCAAATTTTAATGCTTCTAATTCAAATTTAGTTACTTTTTCAGCTGTTATATTAGTTACTTTATTAATCATTACAATTTATTTAGTACCATATTTAGATGTATTACTTTTAGGACGCGCTGAAGCAATTAATCTTGGTATATCATATGAACAATTAACACGCTTTTTGCTTGTGATTGTATCTATATTGGTATCGATTTCAACTACTTTAGTGGGACCAATTACATTTTTAGGGTTATTAACGGTTAACTTAGCACATGAATTAATGAAGACTTATGAGCATAAATACATTTTGATTGCTACGATTTGTTTAAGTTGGATTAGTTTATTTAGTGCACAATGGGTAGTTGAAAATGTGTTTGAAGCTACAACAGAAATGAGCATACTGATTGATTTGATAGGTGGAAGTTACTTCATTTATCTATTAGTTAAAAGGAGAAATGCGCAGTGATTCAAGTTGGAAATTTAACTAAAACTATACATAATCAAACCATATTAGAAGATATAAGTATAGTTATAGAAAAAGGTAAATTGACGTCATTAATTGGACCAAATGGTGCAGGGAAAAGTACATTACTTTCAGCGATATGTCGCTTAATTCGATTTGATGAAGGTGAAGTAAAAATAGATGGACAGCTTATGTCTGATTATAAAAACAATGATTTGTCGAAAAAGATATCGATTTTAAAGCAAACGAACCATACAGAAATGAATATTACTGTAGAACAATTAGTTAATTTCGGACGATTTCCATATTCTAAAGGACGTTTAACGAAAGAAGACCATGAAATTGTTAATGATGCTTTAGATTTGTTGCAATTACAAGATATTAGACATCGTAATATAAAATCATTGTCTGGCGGACAACGTCAACGTGCCTATATAGCGATGACCATTGCACAAGATACTGAATATATTCTTTTAGATGAACCGTTAAATAATCTAGATATGAAGCACGCTGTTCAAATTATGCAAACATTGCAGATGTTGGCACATAAAATGAATAAAGCGATTGTGATCGTGTTACATGATATTAATTTTGCATCATGCTATTCAGATCAAATTGTTGCCTTGAAAAACGGTCGATTAGTTAAATCAGATTTGAAAGATAATGTCATTCAAAGCAACGTTCTAAGCGATTTATATGATATGGATATTCAAATTGAACATATTAGAAATCAAAGAATTTGTTTATATTTTAAGGATTGATAATTTGGAGACACTTTAAAGGGGTGATGCGCCAATTAAAGAAGGGTTAACAAGTATTTATTCGTATTTCACATCAAGCACACAGATTAAGCCAAAAGAGGAGAAGTTTATATTATGAAGAAAACTGTCTTATATTTAGTAGTAGCATTAATGTTTGTATTAGCAGCTTGCGGTAACAATTCTGAGAAAGAACAATCAAAATCAGAAACTAAAGGTTCAAAAGAAACGGTTAAAATTGAAAATAACTACAAAATGCGTGGCGAGAAGAAAGATGGTAGTGATGCTAAAAAAGTTAAAGAAACGGTTGAAGTACCAAAGAATCCTAAAAACGCAGTTGTGTTAGACTATGGCGCATTAGATGTAATGAAAGAAATGGGCTTATCAGACAAAGTAAAAGCATTACCTAAAGGGGAAGGCGGCAAGTCATTACCGAATTTCTTAGAGTCATTTAAAGATGACAAGTATACAAATGTTGGTAACTTGAAAGAAGTTAATTTCGATAAAATTGCAGCAACAAAACCGGAAGTAATCTTTATCTCTGGCCGTACAGCAAATCAAAAGAATTTAGATGAATTTAAAAAAGCTGCACCAAAAGCAAAAATTGTTTACGTTGGTGCAGATGAAAAGAATTTAATTAGTTCAATGAAACAAAACACTGAAAATATCGGTAAAATTTACGATAAAGAAGATAAAGCTAAAGAATTAAATAAAGATTTAGATAACAAAATTGCTTCAATGAAAGATAAAACTAAGAAGTTCAACAAATCAGTTATGTATTTATTAGTTAATGAAGGTGAATTATCTACTTATGGACCTAAAGGTCGTTTCGGTGGATTAGTTTACGATACATTAGGTTTCAACGCGGTTGATAAAAAAGTAAGCAACAGTAACCACGGACAAAATGTCTCTAATGAATACATTAATAAAGAAAATCCAGATGTCATTTTAGCAATGGATAGAGGACAGGCTGTAAGTGGTAAATCAACTGCGAAACAAGCATTAAATAATCCTGTATTAAAAAATGTTAAAGCAATTAAAGAAGACAAAGTTTATAATTTAGATCCTAAATTATGGTACTTTGCAGCTGGATCAACTACAACTACAATTAAACAAATTGATGAACTTGAAAAAGTTGTAAAATAATTTTAAAAGAGGGGAACAATGGTTAAAGGTCTTAATCATTGTTCCCCTCTTTACTTTAAAAAAGGAAATCTGGGACGTCAATCAATGTCCTAGACTCTAAAATGTACTGTTGTTTGTCGTTGGTTGAATGAACATGTACTTGTAACAAGTTCATTTCAATACCAGTGGGATCCAAACATAGAGAAATTTGATTTCCAATTTCTACTGACAATGCAAGTTGACGGAGCCCAAACATAGAGAATATCAAAAAGAAATTCTACAGAAGTGGTGCTTTATCATGTCTATCCCACTCCCTATAATTTTTTGGCTATGTTGTTTAAATTTCAAAATAAATATGATAGTGATACTTACAGCGATTGTTAAACCTAGATTGGCAATTTGGACAACGCTCAACCATCATATATTCATTGATTGTTAATTCGTGTTTGCATACACCGCATAAGATTGCTTTTTCATTAAATGAAGGCTCAGACCAACGCTTAATGGCGTGCTTTTCAAACTCATTATGGCACTTATAGCATGGATAGTATTTATTACAACATTTAAATTTAATAGCAATAATATCTTCTTCGGTAAAATAATGGCGACAGCGTGTTTCAGTATCGATTAATGAACCATAAACTTTAGGCATAGACAAAGCTCCTTAACTTACGATTCCTTTGGATGTTCACCGATAATGCGAACTTCACGATTTAATTCAATGCCAAATTTTTCTTTGACGGTCTTTTGTACATAATGAATAAGGTTTTCATAATCTGTAGCAGTTCCATTGTCTACATTTACCATAAAACCGGCGTGTTTAGTTGAAACTTCAACGCCGCCAATACGGTGACCTTGTAAATTAGAATCTTGTATCAATTTACCTGCAAAATGACCAGGCGGTCTTTGGAATACACTACCACATGAAGGATACTCTAAAGGTTGTTTAGATTCTCTACGTTCTGTTAAATCATCCATTTTAGCTTGTATTTCAGTCAGTTTACCAGGAGCTAAAGTAAATGCAGCTTCTAATACAACTAAGTGTTCTTTTTGAATAATGCTATTACGATAATCTAACTCTAATTCTTTTGTTGTAAGTTTAATTAACGAGCCTTGTTCGTTTACGCAAAGCGCATAGTCTATACAATCTTTAACTTCGCCACCATAAGCGCCAGCATTCATATACACTGCACCACCAATTGAACCTGGAATACCACATGCAAATTCAAGGCCAGTAAGTGCGTAATCACGAGCAACACGTGAGACATCAATAATTGCAGCGCCGCTACCGGCTATAATTGCATCATCAGATACTTCTATATGATCTAGTGATAATAAACTAATTACAATGCCACGAATACCACCTTCACGGATAATAATATTTGAGCCATTGCCTAAATATGTAACAGGAATCTCATTTTGATAGGCATATTTAACAACTGCTTGTACTTCTTCATTTTTAGTAGGGGTAATATAAAAGTCGGCATTACCACCTGTCTTAGTATAAGTGTATCGTTTTAAAGGTTCATCAACTTTAATTTTTTCATTTGGGATAAGTTGTTGTAAAGCTTGATAGATGTCTTTATTTATCACTTCTCAGTACATCCTTTCTCATGTCTTTAATATCATATAGTATTATACCAATTTTAAAATTCATTTGCGAAAATTGAAAAGAAAGTATTAGAATTAGTATAATTGTAAAATACGGCACTATTGTCGTTATAAGTATTTTTTACATAGTTTTTCAAAGTATTGTTGCTTTTGCATCTCATATTGTCTAATTGTAAAGCTATGTTGCAATATTTGATGCTTTTTAGTATTGAATTGTAAAGCGATCTCATCATTAGTCGATAAGAGACGATCAAGTGCAAGATAAGATTCAAATGTTTGGGTATTCATTTGAATGATATGTAGACGCACCTGTTGTTTTAGTTCATGAAAATTGTTAAACTTCGCCATCATAACCTTTTTATTATATTTATGATGCAAACGATAAAACCCTACATAATTTAAGCGTTTTTCATCTAAGGATGTAATATCATGCAAATTTTCTACACCTACTAAAATATCTAAAATTGGCTCTGTTGAATATTTAAAATGATGCGTACCACCAATATGTTTTGTATATTTTACTGGGCTGTCTAAGAGGTTGAATAATAATGATTCAATTTCAGTGTATTGTGATTGAAAACAATTAGTTAAATCACTATTAATGAATGGTTGAACATTTGAATACATGATAAACTCCTTTGATATTGAAAATTAATTTAATCACGATAAAGTCTGGAATACTATAACATAATTCATTTTCATAATAAACATGTTTTTGTATAATGAATCTGTTAAGGAGTGCAATCATGAAAAAAATTGTTATTATCGCTGTTTTAGCGATTTTATTTGTAGTAATAAGTGCTTGTGGTAATAAAGAAAAAGAGGCACAACATCAATTTACTAAGCAATTTAAAGATGTTGAGCAAAAACAAAAAGAATTACAACATGTCATGGATAATATACATTTGAAAGAAATTGATCATCTAAGTAAAACTGATACAACTGATAAAAATAGTAAAGAATTTAAGGCATTACAAGAAGATGTTAAAAATCATCTCATACCTAAATTTGAAGCATATTATAAGTCAGCAAAAAATTTGCCTGATGATACAATGAAAGTTAAGAAATTAAAAAAAGAATATATGACGCTTGCAAATGAGAAGAAGGATACGATATATCAATTAAAAAAATTCATAGATTTATGTAATCAATCTATCAAGTATAACGAAGACATTTTAGATTATACGAAACAATTTGAAAAAAATAGATACAAAGTTGAATCAGAAATTAAATTAGCTGATAATAAAAGTGAAGCAACAAATCTTACGACAAAATTAGAACATAATAATAAAACGTTAAGAGATACTGCGAAGAAGAACCTAGATGATAGTAAAGAAAATGAAGTAAAAGGCGCGATTAAAAATCACATTATGCCAATGATTGAAAAACAAATTACCGATATTAACCAAACTAATATTAGTGATAAGCATGTTAATAATGCAAGGAAAAACGCAATAGAAATGTATTACAGTCTGCAGAACTATTATAATACACGTATTGAAACAATAAAGGTTAGTGAGAAGTTATCAAAAGTCGATGTAGATAAGTTGCCGAAAAAGGGTATAGATATAACTCACGGCGATAAAGCCTTTGAAAAAAAGCTTGAAAAATTAGAAGAAAAATAACTATAATCATTTTTCAAAGTTAAAAATTTTGAATTTATGGTTAACATGTCAACTTACTATGTGTATAATGGTAAACATTGATATTAACTATATGTATAAAAATGTCACGCAGATGCTATTTAAATGTGATAAATATTTTTAGAGGTGAATAGAGTGGCTATAAAGCTAAGTTCAATTGACCAATTTGAACAGGTTATTGAGGAAAATAAATATGTTTTTGTATTAAAACATAGTGAAACTTGTCCAATATCGGCAAATGCGTACGATCAATTTAATAAATTTTTATATGAACGCGATATGGACGGTTATTATTTGATTGTCCAACAAGAACGCGATTTGTCAGATTATATTGCTAAAAAAACGAACGTTAAACATGAATCACCTCAAGCATTTTATTTTGTAAATGGTGAAATGGTTTGGAATCGAGACCACGGTGATATTAATGTGTCGTCATTAGCACAAGCAGAAGAATAATGAAACTATAGGGTTGGAACATTTTGCCTTACACTACTAGACGTGAATAGCACAACTTAAATTCGTGTGAATCAGAGTAGTTTGGCTATAATGATGTTCTGACCTTTTATTTTATGTAACCTTTAGAAGCAGTTAAGTTAGTACTTTTTTACAAACATATGTATAATGTATTCGAGTATTTTTATTGAAAATATTTTGGAAAACGACGAATCCAATAAGAAAATTTAAACATGATTTGTAAGTTAGTTTAATAGCAAATATATGCTAAACCAGAAGAAGTATACTGTTATTTACTGGAATAATTAATAATCATGTCATGTTAAATGTTCGCATATAATCACGAGATAAAATCTGAAATTTAAGATTAATCTTTTATGAATAAAAAACGTATCACAACAAATAATAAAGTAAGGTGGTCAAGGTTATGAAAGTATTAGTAGCCATGGATGAGTTTCATGGAATTATTTCGAGTTATCAAGCTAATAGATATGTTGAAGAGGCAGTTGCAAGCCAAATTGAAACTGCAGATGTAGTTCAAGTACCATTGTTTAATGGAAGACATGAATTATTAGATTCTGTATTTTTATGGCAATCTGGGCAAAAGTACCGTATACCAGTACATGATGCAGATATGAATGAAGTTGAAGGTGTTTACGGACAAACTGATACAGGGATGACCGTTATTGAGGGGAATTTATTTTTAAAAGGTAAAAAACCAATTGTTGAACGAACAAGTTATGGTTTAGGAGAAATGATTAAACATGCATTAGATAACGACGCAAAACATGTTGTAATTTCACTAGGTGGGATTGATAGTTTTGATGCTGGTGCAGGTATGTTACAAGCATTAGGTGCTCAATTCTATGATGACGAAGGGCGTGTCGTAGATATGAGACAAGGTGCTGGTGTAATTAAATATATTCGTCGTATGGATATGTCGAACTTACACCCTAAAATGGAAACAGCAAGAATTCAAGTAATGTCGGATTTTTCAAGTCGATTATATGGTAAGCAAAGTGAAATCATGCAAACTTATGATGCGTATCAGTTGAATCATAATCAAGCAGCAGAAATCGATAATTTAATTTGGTATTTTAGTGAGTTATTTAAAAGTGAATTGAAAATTGCAATTGGTCCAGTTGAACGTGGTGGTGCTGGTGGTGGAATTGCAGCAGTCTTGAATGGACTGTATCAAGCTGAAATATTAACCAGTCATGCATTAGTAGACCAACTAACACATTTAGAAAATTTAGTTGAACAAGCGGATTTAATTATTTTTGGAGAAGGATTAAATGAAAATGATCAGTTGCTAGAAACGACAACATTGCGTATTGCAGAACTTTGTCATAAACATCAAAAGGTTGCCATTGCAATTTGTGCAACTGCTGAAAAGTTTGATTTATTTGAATCACAAGGGGTTACAGCAATGTTTAATACCTTTATCGATATGCCGGAAAGTTATACTGACTTTAAAATGGGATTACAAATTAGGCATTATACTGTTCAGTCTTTAAAACTGTTGAAAACACATTTTAATGTTGAGGTTTAGTAAAGAAGGACTAAATTGGTGATGCTGTCATGATGTTTAAGAACATGTATGATGGTTAGAAAAACAAATTAGAAGATCGAAAGTATACTTAAAATAAAATAACATGAAAAAATCACGCTATCATTGCACTGAATATTAGCGTGATTTTTTATATTAATTAAGCCTGAGTTGAACGAGTATATAATCGTTTGTTTTTAGTTATTTTCAGCGATATCTTCTACAATTCCGATGATTACTTGCACTGCTTTTTCCATGACATCAATGGATGCATATTCATATGGGCCGTGGAAGTTACCGCAACCTGTAAAGATGTTTGGAGTTGGCAACCCCATATATGACAATTGTGAACCATCTGTACCACCACGAATAGGTTCAGTGTTTGCTGGAATATCTAATTTAGCAAAGACACGTTTAGGTATATCAATAATATGAGGCAATGGTAATATTTTTTCTGCCATATTGAAATATTGATCCGATATATCAACTTTAACTGGATAATTTTCAAAATGGGCATTGATATCGTCACGTATTTCTAAAATACGTTTCTTACGCAATTCGAATTGTTTTTTATCATGATCACGAATAATGTATTGCAAAGTTGCTTTTTCAACAGTTCCTTCAAAGTTCATTAAGTGATAAAAGCCTTCATATCCTTCTGTGCGCTCCGGAACTTCACTATCAGGTAGCAAACTATCGAATTGTTCACCTAAACGTATTGCGTTTACCATTGCATTTTTAGCTGAACCAGGATGAACATTCACACCATGGCATGTAATAACCGCTTCAGCAGCGTTAAAGCTTTCATATTGTAATTCTCCATATTGACTACCATCCATAGTATAAGCAAAATCGGCATTGAAGCGGTCAACATCAAATTTATGTGGACCACGACCGATTTCTTCGTCTGGTGTAAATCCAATGCGAATGGTACCATGTTTAATTTCTGGATGTTCTTGTAAATAACAAATAGCTTCCATAATTTCCACAATACCCGCTTTATCGTCTGCACCTAGTAACGATGTACCATCAGTTACCATTAATGTATGACCAACTAAACTATTAAGTTCTGGAAATACTTTAGGATCTAAGAAACGTTTAGTATTGCCTAGTTTGTATGGCTTACCATCATAGTTTTCAATAATTTGCGGTTTAACATTTGAAGCATTGAAATCAGGTGATGTATCAACATGCGCCAAAAAACCAACAGTTGGGACGTCGACATCGATGTTACTTTCTAATGTAGCAAATAAGTAGCCATTTTCATCTAAATCAGTTGGCAATCCTAATTGTTGTAATTCTTTTTCTAATAAATGTAACAAATCCCATTGCTTTTCAGTTGAAGGTGTTGTTGTAGATTTTGGATCAGATTGCGTATCAATTGTCGTATATCTTGTTAATCTATCTATCAATTGGTTCTTCATTATATTCGACCCCTTAAACTCTATTATTCATGTTGTAAGATTTTTTATATGTCTTACCTTTGATTTTACCATACAGTTGTTTGATACGTGTGTACAGGTAATATAGAATTTCAGAAACTAATATACCGAAAGCAATCGCACCTGAAATCAGTGTAACTTCTAAAAATGTATTTACAGCACTTGTATAATCATTCGATACTAAAAAACGAGTCGCTTGATAAGCTGCACCACCAGGTACTAATGGTATAATGCCTGGCACTATGAATATAATTACCGGTCGTTTATATCTGCGACTCATAGTATGACTCATTAAGCCTAAAATTAAGCTTCCCAAAAATGAAGCGCCAACTTTTCCAAACTCTAAATCTACCGTTAATTGGTAAATCGTCCATGCAATGGCACCTACAAATCCACATGCTACTAAGAGACGTTTGGGTGCATTGAAAATGATAGAGAAAAGTACTGTTGATATAAAGCTGATTGTAAAATGAAATAAATAAAATAGCATGCTTTAACAGTCCTTCCTTAAATGATTAATAAAACGATTGCGACACCAGCACCGATTGCGAATGCTGTTAATGCAGCTTCAACACCACGAGACATACCTGCAAGTAATTCACCCGCTAATAAATCTCGAATGGCATTGGTAATTAATATACCAGGGACAAGTGGCATGACACTGGCTATAGTAATGATATCTTGATTGGTTGCAATACCTAATTTAGTAAATGTGGCTGCAATGGATATGACCACAGCGGCTGCAACAAACTCTGAGAAAAATTTAATTTGTATATAGCGTTGCACAAAGCTGAATGTTAAAAATGCGGATCCACCAGCAATGACTGCAATCCAACAATCTGATGCGACACCACCAAACATGAACAGGAAGAAGCCACATGCAATGGCAGCGGCAAAGAAATTCGTTAAAAAAGAATATTGTAATGATGCATGCTGTAAATGAATAAATTCAGATTTAGCTTCATCAATTGTGAGTTCTTTATTTGATATTTTACGTGAAAGACTATTCGTTAAAGCGATTTTCTCTAAATCTGTTGTACGCTCTTGTACACGAATTAATCTTGTACTTGTTCGATCGTTTAATGAAAAAATAATTGCAGTTGAACTGACAAAACTATATGTATTATGAAGACCATAACTATGTGCGATACGGTTCATTGTATCTTCAACTCGATATGTTTCAGCACCTGATTCAAGTAAAATTCTACCTGCAATTAATACAACATCAATCACTTTGTTTTCATCTATAATTGTGATTGAATCTGGCATATCAATTCACCTCCAATGATATGTGTTATTTATTTGAACAATTGAAGTTTACAACTTGTTGTTGCAACTTTCAATAGTGAGACTTTGTGTTAGTATGATGAACTTGTATGGTTCAAATTTAAATAAGAAAAACTGTTAATCTTTGCTATTATACTATGATTTAATAATAGCAAAGGATTAACAGTTTTGTCGTTGTTATAGATTGATAATAGGGTTAAACATTACTTTGTTTCGCCCTTGATTTTTGGCTACATGCACCATATCGTCTGCATCTTTAAACACTTTACGCTGTGATTTTGGATCGTCATCTGTTAAATAACCAACACCGATAGACACTGACAATTTAATAACTTCTTTGTTTGGTAAATGGAATGATGATTTTTCAACACCCGAACGAATATTTTCAGCTAATTTAACACTTTGATCAAGTGAATAGTTGTGAATGACAACTGAGAACTCTTCGCCACCATTTCTAAAAATTTTAAATTGATTCGGCACATAGTTTTTAAGTAATTGAGACATTTGTTTTAATACAGCATCACCTGATTTGTGTGAGTAGGTATCATTGACATCTTTAAATCCATCGATATCGATTAATAATAATGCGATACTTTGATGTTCTTTTTCAGCTTTTCGTGAAATTTCATTTAAATGTCTATCAAATTCTTTTACATTACCTAAGCCTGTTAAGTAATCATATTTATCTTCGTTTTCATAACGATTTACGAGTGAGAAGAAATGCCAAATATCGACAAAAGTTATCGCTGAAGCTAAAGTGATAATTAATGAAATTGGTATTAAAATGATAACTTCCGATAGTGTGTATATAGGGCTCACTAATGCGACACCAAATAAAATGATTATTGTAACAACATTAAGTATTAATAATGATAGCACATCATTTTGTTTTAAAAATGGTCCAATAGCACTTGTTACTGCGGCAATAACAATCAACGTAACACCGTACATAACCGAGTTGTTAAATACTACAATTTCAACAATTGCTACAATTACTGTAGCAGATAATGTATAGACCATATTTGTAAATCTACCTAAAAATAATAAAGGAACGAATGTTAAGTGAATTAAATAATCTTCACGATAAGGGATAGGGTAGACAGATAATAATAATGATACGATTGTCATTAAAACAGTGACATAAGCCTTAGAAAAAACCATACGTTTGTTTTCTGAATACTGTAAGCGATGGAATAAATAGATTCCAGCGACTATAACAGATATATTGTATATAAATGCTTCGAACATGTCTGAATCGACTCCTTTAATTGACCACTAGCTATTGTAAGTGAAAACTTACAATTTGTCATTAGTTTACATATAAAATTAATGTATGATATAGACTTTGATGTTAAAATATTGCCTTAAATGATATGATGAAAAAATGAATAATAGGC
>OKMY01000399.1_pt1 | contig 13795 bp, 10 predicted proteins | sample 1614131 | NCBI WGS metagenome assembly OKMY01 (sample SAMN04436908, study PRJEB24849) | human gut metagenome | biome: human gut; feature: NICU; material: stool | host: Homo sapiens | place: USA: Saint Louis, MO | collected 2012-04-20 | reverse complement strand
GCGATATACTCTAAAGAGTTTAAGGATTGGAAATATTTACCAATCATTTTTTTCTTCAATAAGGACAAATTTTCTTCCGTTAATTCTGGACTTGTTGTGGCAGATAATAAAATAGCTTCAATTCGTTCTGCTAAGACTTCTGGTTGCTCACTATCGCCGCCAATATCCGCAAAATGGAAACTGCGATCTAAATTAAAGTCATAACTAAAACTATCATCTAACAAGCCTTCATCATAAAGAGCCAAATAGTTTTGAGAGGTATTACCAAACAATAATTGTAACAACAAGTTCACGGTGACTTGATATTTCATTAAGTCACGACCCGTTGTTGGCACTTCATCTAAGCCTTTCAAGCCAACAAGCACTTTTGCCCGTGTGACTGCCATTTCAATGGCGCTCTCTTTGACAATGTCAGCAGCTGTTTCTTCAGGAAAATGCCGACGAATAGGTTGGGCGGCAGGAAACTCTTTCGCCGCTTGGTTTTCACGAATGAAGGCCATTAACGCTTCAGGGTCCATTTTCCCTACCACGAATAAGGTCATATTACTTGGATGATAAAACGTATTGTAGCATGTATACAAATCTTCTGCGGTAATCTCCGCAATACTTGCCACTGTGCCGGCAATATCAATATGCAATGGATGTTTCGGATAAAGGTTGCCTAAAATGCCAAAGAACAAGCGCCAGTTAGGATCATCTAAATACATTTGAATTTCTTGTCCGATGATGCCTTTTTCTTTTTCGACCGTTTCCTTCGTGAAATACGGCGATTGCACAAAATCAAGCAACGTTTCTAGATTTTGTGTCACTTGATCCGTCGTTGAAAACAAATAACTCGTTTTCGTAAAACTGGTAAAGGCATTCGCTGAAGCCCCTTGTTGCCCAAATTTTTGGAAGACATCGCCATCTTCTTTTTCAAACATTTTATGTTCTAAAAAGTGGGCGATTCCGTCAGGCACTTCAATCATTTCCTCTTGACCAATTGGCACGAACGTATTGTCGATGGAACCATAATCGGTCGTAAACAAGCCATACGTTTTTTGGAAATCATTTTTCGGTAATAGGTAAACCTTTAAACCATTTTCCAGTGTTTCTGTATACAATGTTTCTTTAATTTGTGCATAGTCTTTTTTAATCATTTTCCGTTTCTCCTTCCAAAAAGAAGATCGCTTGAAGTTCCAAGCGTTTGGCTACTTCTTGGATTTCTGGAATAGTCACGGCATTAATCCGCGCAATCCATTCCTCCGCCGTTAGCATCGTCTGTGGCATTAATTGGTTCAAGTATTCTTTTTCCAGCCACGCGCCTGCATTATCTAACGCTAAGATATACTGATTTTTTAGCATTGCTTTCGTTTGTTCAATTTCTAATTCGCTAATCTTACCTAAGCGAATATTTTCCAATTCTGTCGAAATCAAACGCAAGACCTGATTCCGATTTTTGCCATCGATCCCTGTTTGAACCGTCATGAAGCCACGGAAAGTGTCGATACTACTAGAAGCATAATACGCTAAATGCTCTTTTTCACGGACATTCATAAATAATTTAGAATGCGGGAAACCGCCAAAAATCCCATTAAACACTTGCAACGCAAAATAATAGCTATCGCCATAATAAATATCCGTGTTGTAAGCCAAGTTTAATTTCGATTGGGCTAGCACCTCACGCTCGGTCCGCTCTTCAATCACGTTGCGAATTGGTTGATTGTAGAAAATCGCGGCTTTGCCTTCTTCACGAGGCGTAAACGGTAATTGCTTGAATAACGGCACTAGCTCCGCCTCATTGACATCACCTAAAACAAAAATATCCACTTGATCTTCCGCCAGCATTTTTTGATAATATGCCGCTAATGACGCCGCTGTTTCCTTAGCTAACGCCGCAACAGTCCCAAAACTAGGGATTTTTTGATCCTCTGATTGATTAAAATAGACACTTTGAAGCGCCAAAGAAGCATAGGTTTGCTTATCCTCCACAATACTTTCCAAGTACGCTTTCAAGTTCTCTTTCTCCCGTTGGAAGGTTTCTGCCTCAAATTGGCCCGCTTGAATATTGGGGGCAAAAATAATTTCCTTCAAAAAGTCCACCGCTTCGGCGAGAACCTGACTATCCTGTAAATAATGATCATTGACAATGTTCATAGAAATATTAAACCAATGTTGATTGCCTTTTTTGGAAACGCCAATCCCAAAGCTGGCGCCGTAAAGTTCCGCCAAACGCTCACTTAACTTGACTTGATTCGGGTAATTCAAGCTGTTGGTTTCCATTAAACTGGACAACAGCGTTCTTTTTGTAATGGTTTCATGATTTAATCGTGTATTAAAGCGGACTAAAAGACGCACCGTTTTATATTTTTCTGTAGGAATGACGTGTAAATTCACGCCTTTAACTAATTGAACAGACATTGCCGCATCGCTCCTTCATTTGCTTCATCTTACCTAAAGAATGCTGTGAAATATATGTATCGCGTAAATTCTAAAGCATTTTTTAATGTTTTTTCCAATAGCTCCATTATAACACAGCTTCAGGTGCTTTCTGAATGATAAGAGTTTTTCAGTTCAAATTTTCAAGAAGATTCGGTATACTGTTTTTAAAGTGAGGAGGGAAAAAAGAATGATTAAAGAATTTAAAGAGTTTATCATGCGCGGGAGTGTCTTAGACCTAGCCGTTGGTGTTGTCATTGGTAGTGCGTTTACAGCGATTGTGACACAAGTGGTGGAAGGCTTGATTACCCCGTTAATTAGTCTGATTTTTGTCTTGACGACTGGGAAAAAGAGTGCCGACGATGCATTGGGTGCCCTTGTTTATAAAGTCGAAGGCGTTGAATTCAATATTGGTAGCGTGATTAGTGCACTTATTACATTTTTAATTACGGCCTTCGTCCTCTTCTTGATTGTCAAAGCGGCGAACAAAATGAAAAACCGTGGCAAAAAAGAAGAAGCGGCAGAAGAAGAAGAAGTGGTACCAACGAGCGAAGATTACTTAAAAGAAATTCGCGACTTATTAGCGGCGCAAACACCGCCTGCTGAAACTGTCAAAACAGACAGCACCTTCACAGAGAAATAAGCAAAAAGTCATCCTGAAGGGATGACTTTTTTGTTTGGACTTAGATTGATGGTCCTGCCACGAGGTTCCAGGTGATGTTGCCTGTGTAGGCGCCTTTTTTAAGTTGTTGCATTGGTGTAGTGACATTCAATGTCATATTTCTGAAACGTCCTGCCCAAATTCCTTGTCCTTTGCCCACAGTTGCATTCATTAATGCAGTGGCGCCACCACCAATTTTTATGCTGGTTCCAATAGCACTAGGGGCTGCTGGATCATCAGCGATATTCATGCCATTTAAAACAGGAGACACTGTATAAAAATCTGTTGGAATAGTAACATGTTTTGCATAGTTCATTTCCAACCCAAAATTAATATCACCTGCTAGTTCATCTGCCTCATTATTCATTTTTGTTAGTTGACCAGTTACATGCCAGCCTTCTTTTGTTCCTCGTAAATCACCCACCATAACAGCTCGTGTGGTTTCATAGGAAGGAAAAATTGCTTGAATAGATGTTAAATCTTCACCAATTTTTACTGGAGAAAAATCAAAACTTCTTGGAATGGTTACTAAATCAAAATCTGTATTTGGTTGAGTTGGATCTGGATCTACAGATCCCATACCAACAGTATTATCCCCTTGATCTGGCAATACGCCCGCCTCAAACTCCGCCTGCACCGGCGTATTCCCTGTCGTCACCGCATGTGCTGAAAGTGGTGCCAAACTAGCGCCAACTACGGCGCTACTAACCAATAAACTTGCCATTATTTTCTTTTTCATCTATGCACGCTCCTTTGCTTTCAATTTGTTTATCAAGTACAGAACAGCAAAAGTAACGATTGCTGTTCTGTACTTTATTCTTTCATTTCTTGTATTTAGATTGATGGTCCTGCGACGAGGTTCCAGGTGATGTTGCCTGTGTAGGCGCCTGCTTTGATGTTATAGGCAGAAGTAGTGATGTTTAAAGCGGTATCAAACATGGATAACCCCCATATTCCTTGTCCTTTGCCAGAAGTTGCATTAGCAACAAGAACTGCATCGCCTGCTAAAGGAAGGTTCCATAAATCAGGGTTTACACCTTCTGGTCGAGCCTCCATATCTATTGTAGCACCCTGATTTGTATATTGGTTAGTGCTTTCATCATATCTCAATGCATAAAAGCCATTAACACCAATAGTAATATTTCCTTCTAAACTTTCATCTCCTAGCTTCATACCATCTGACTGAGCAGTAACATGCCAGCCCTCTTTCGTTCCCCGTAAATCACCTATACCAATAGCTTCCGTGTGTCCATTACGACCTGCATCGTTTTTATTAGGAATAGGTTTGGTTAAATCATCTGAAATAGAAAGCTTACCAAAATCATATTCCCTTGGAATAAATATTAAATCAAAATTACTATTTGTAGCACCTGGATCTGGTCTTACTGTATTCGGATCTCCACCAGCATCTGGCAACATACCCCCACCAAACTCCACCTGCACCGGCGTATTCCCTGTCGTCACCGCCTGTGCCGAAAGTGGTGCCAAACTTGCGCCAACTACGGCACTACCAACCAATAAACTTGCCATTATTTTCTTTTTCATATGTACATCTCCTTTAACATCTTGAATTCCCAGTGCGCCCTAGTTGTTTCTTCGGTGCTACTGAAGCTATGGCTTTATTATACAAGATTCCCCCTTGTCTGTGATTTTAAATATTGAACAGTTCTTGCAAAAAAACAACATTTCCTTTAAAAGCAACGTTTCCCCTTAGTTTAAAGGCTTTTTTTCAACACTTATTGATATTTTTGGCTGTTATTTAATGTTTTTTCCGAAAAAATGCTTTAATAAACAACGAGAAAACGTCACAAAGTAGAGGTCAAACTCTAACTTTGTGACGTTTTCTCCTAAAATCTTATACATTTATTCGCAGATGCAGCGAAAAAACCGTAATTTTTTATTTAATGACAGCCGTTTTTATATTTGTTCGTCACTAAGACTTACAATTTACGGCGACGGGCGAATTCCACAAACTTAAATTTGTTTAAGCGGTGACGAGATTCTGTATAGCCAAAACAGCGGGTATCTTCCAAGTTCATGATACTACGGACCACGACGACATGATTGCCTTCCACTTCACCAATCAGCTGCTTGTCCATCTCTGTGAGCGGTTCCACGGTAATTTCTTTCTGGGCATAACTAATCGCCAAGCCAAGGTCGTTTTCCAGATAATCGAAAATCGAATCTTCGGCACGGTGCTTCGGCAGTTCTGGGACAATCTCTTTAATCAAGTAATCAATATCTAAAATATCGACTTCCCCTTCAATCTCCCGTTGCCGAACTAAGCGCCACACAGGGGCCCCTTCCGTCCAACCAGTCAACTGAGCCAAGTTGCGCTCCACAGGAATTTCTTCTAAGGAAACCACATGAGTATGACTTTCAATATGTTGCGTTTGTTGTAACTCCTTGTAACTGGTCACCCCTGAAATAGGAAAATTAAACTTTTTAAAGTTGAGCACAATCGAGCCTTTGCCTTGTTTTTTCTGAATGTAGCCAGCGTTAATCAGTAAATTCAAGGCTTTCCGAATTGTTTCACGGGAAACATTGTAAGTTTCCACTAATTGATTTTCACTAGGTAATAAATCGCCTGGCTGATAGTCGCCTTGGACAATTTGTTGTTCTAATTCTAAAAATATGTCATGAAACTTGTTCATGCCGATCCTCCTCTACCAACAATTTCTTTTCTAAAAGCATAGCATATTCCCTCCGAAAAACCTAGAGCTGGTCAGAAAAATCCCCCGCACTTTCTGCCTTGCTTGCGCCACAAACTCCCCCAGCCAAACCACTGCTTGACCGCCTTTTTTTCGGACCCAGCGCAGTCGGTTGCTGCCCCCTTCTGGAAAAGTTTTCCCAAGAATCTAGGGAAAATCCTTGTAATTCTGATTCGTTCATACTATACTGTAGTCAAACGAAACATGTCTATACAAGTTCACAAGGAGGCGCCAAACATGACCATTTTAGAATTAACATTCGCAACGAACCAACTAACGACGACTTTTTTTAACCATAAATTGGAACCGCTTCATCAAAAAACATTCCCTTTTGAAGCTTTGACTATCGAAGAAACGGTTCCTGAACTGTGCCAATTGATTGTGGCAGAGGCTGCGCCGATTCTGGGGGGGATTGTGGCTGATTTCCCAGCGGATTTCTTTTCGCCAGAGGAAACGTTGGCGCTGGTTCCGCAAGCGGTGATTAAAGCATTCGCGGAACAGTTGAACACGCCACTTTTAACGGCAGCCGAACAAGCGGCGGCACCGAATCTGCTGGCAGCATTTGAAGAAAAACGGCAGTATTTGGCTTGGCATTTGGACTATTATGGCTACGTGCCTGGGAAAAATGAATATGCGGTGGAGTCCCTGTTAACTGTCGGCAATGGTTTTTTAGGTTTGCGCGGCACGACACCTGAGATGACGATTTCTGATGATCATTATCCAGCGACCTACATTGCGGGGCTTTATAATACAGCGGCTTCGGAAGTTGCGGGTCAAGTAGTGGAAAATGAAGATTTCGTCAATGCTCCTGACAACCAACACATCGCTTTAAAAATTGGCGATGCCACTGACTGGTTAACGATTTCTCCAGACACGCTACAACAATTACATCGTCAATTGAACTTGAAAACGGGATTGTTTGTCGCAGAAATGATTTTGAAAGATGCGGACAATCAGCAAATTAAATTAACGACGAAAAAAATCGCCAATATGGCACAGCCGAATGACTATCATCTGCAATATACGTTTGAGCCGTTAAACTTTTCAGCCCCAATTACTTTGAAAACCGTCACTGATGGCAGTGTCTACAACTATAACGTGGCGCGGTATCGTAACTTAACGGCGAAACATTTTCAGGTGACAGCATTAAGCGCGCAGGAAAACAAAACCGTGATTGAGGTTTGTACCAATCAATCCAACTTAAGCGTCCGAGAAACGGCCTTGATAACCGGTGATTTTTTTGAAAAAGAAGCCATTATGATTCAAGAAGAAGCGGAAAAAATCGCCCAAGTGGTGACCGTGATGGCGCACCAAGGAACGCGCTATACGCTAGAAAAGCAAGTCTTTGTGCAAGCCAGCCACGCCGAACAAAGTTGGCAGGTACCGTTTACGCCGAAGGACTCTTTTGCGGCCGCCGCTCAGGAAAGCGCCCGCGCTTGGCAAACCCTTTGGCAACAAGCCAACATTACCGTGACAGGCGATTTGATGTCTCAAAAACTTTTACGGATTCACAGTTATCACTTGCTGGCTTCGGCTTCGCCTTTTAGTAACCAAGCGCAAGCATTGGACGTCTCGATTACCGCCCGAGGCTTGCACGGTGAAGCGTATCGTGGACATATTTTCTGGGATGAAATTTTTATTTTACCTTTTTATATTCAACATTATCCTGACACAGCGAAACAATTGTTGCTGTATCGCTACCATCGATTAGAGAAGGCGAAGGAAAATGCGGCGGCCAGCCAGTATCGTGGCGCAATGTATCCGTGGCAATCAGGTCGTGATGGGCGTGAAACCACGCAAAAACTTCACTTAAATCCGTTGAATGGACATTGGGGCGAGGATCATAGCATTCTGCAACGACATGTGTCCTTAGCGATTGCTTACAATGCTTGGTTGTATTGGCATAGTACACAGGATCATGAATTTATGAAACAATATGGCGGCGAAATGTTGTTAGAAATCGCTCAATTTTGGAACAGCGCTGCGACGTTAGATGACGCAACAGGACGGTTCTTTATTGATAAAGTGATGGGACCTGATGAGTTTCACGAGGGCTATCCAGACCAAGCGGAAAGCGGCTTGAAAAACAACGCCTATACGAATTTGATGGTGGTTTGGCTATTCGAAGAATTAACCAACATTTTGGCACTTTTCTCTGAGGAAGAACAGGCACAACTTTTTGCCAAAACGCAGACCTCTTCGGCTGATTTAGCCCGCATGCAACAAATTCAAAATTCACTGGAAATTGAAGTTAATTCTGACGGTATTATTGCGCAATATGAAGGGTATTTCGGCTTAAAAGAGATTGACTGGGCGGCGATGAAAGAGAAATACGGCAATATTTACCGCATGGATCGAATTTTAAAAGCCGAAGGGGAATCTCCCGATGATTACAAAGTGGCGAAACAAGCCGACACGTTAATGTTGTTCTACAACTTAGACAAAACTCGGGTGGATCAAATTTTAGAAGATTTAGGGTATCAATTGCCTGCGGATTATTTGGAAAAAAATCTTTTGTATTATCTAAAACGGACGTCTCATGGTTCGACTTTGTCACGAATTGTTCATGCCCAATTGGCAGAAATGGCGCAATTCCATGAGCTATCTTGGCAACTTTATCAAGAAGCGTTGTATTCCGATTATCGTGACATTCAAGGTGGCACGACCGCTGAAGGGATTCATACAGGGGTCATGGCTGCGACGATCCACGTTACTTTAGCAACGTATGCAGGCGTTGACACGCGCCAGAACGAGTTATCAATTTGTCCAAACTTACCTGAACATTGGCAAGCGCTGGCGTTCCAGTTTATTCATCAAGGCGTGACGTATCAATTTTCATTAACACAAACCAGTGTCACGATTACAGCAGATAAAGACACACAATTATTGGTTCAGGGCGCGTTGATTCCGTTAACCGCCGAACGACCAAAAGAAGTACATTATCAATAAAGGAGCGAACCACAATGACGATTGGATTTATTTTTGATTTGGATGGTGTCATTACTGACACCGCCAAATTTCATTATCAAGCTTGGAAAGCGTTGGCCGATTCGCTAGGTATCCCCATTGACGAAACCTTCAACGAAACATTAAAAGGCATTAGTCGGATGGATTCCTTGGACCGCATTTTAGCCCATGGCCACCGTGAAAATGCGTTTATTCCAGCAGAAAAAGAAGCCTTAGCTCAGCAAAAAAATGACCACTACGTTCAATTATTAGAACATTTAACGACAGAAGATGTTTTACCTGGTGTCGTGCCATTGCTACAGCAAGCCCAAGCACGTCACATTCCCTGTGCCGTGGCTTCGGCTTCAAAAAACGCGCCCCTGATTTTGGAAAAATTAGGCGTGCGCGCGTACTTCGCCACAATTGTCGATCCCGACTCGTTAAGCAAAGGCAAACCTGATCCTGAAATCTTTTTAGCCGCCGCTGACAGTATTGGCGTGCTACCGCAAAACGCCATTGGCTTTGAAGATGCACAATCAGGCATTGACGGCTTGAAAGCCGCGGGCATCTATGCCGTCGGCTTGTCGGCCAGCCAACCCTTAATCGGAGCCGACATGCAAGTCTCTGAAATGACTGAACTAAGCGTTGATGCACTGCTCAATCGCTAAAGAAGGACAAGAACCTTTAGCAGCAGGCACCTCTTTTCATCTACATTGTATCTATGCTAGAATGTAGATGAAAAGAGTGAGATGCGTCAACACACCTCTTTAGTGTAGAGCCGTTTAAGACGCGGTGACCAATTTTTTATTGTCATTACACTACTTTATTGGATTAAAAAGGATTGAGTTGAACGTGGTTCTGTGGTAGACTTTTATTAGAAACAAGTAGATGTTTCTTGATGATCAGGCATCATAATAACTCAATACTGAAATCGGAAGTAATAGCCGATAGTTGGCGAGCAACAGAAAAACTCGATATAGAATTGGACGTAGAGCCAATAGTTGGTGAGCAACAGAAAAACCTGAATTATATTTGAAGTTTAAAGAAGGCAAGCTAAGCTTGGCTTCTTTATTTATAGGAGAAACTAATGATTGAGAAAAAAGATTTTGACACAATTAGAAAGGCGTTCTTAATTTATGACACCAACTTCAATAATCATATGTTCACTTATACATATCAACATCGGAAAACAAAGAAATTGTTAGAAATGAACGTTCAATTTGAAGCTGGGAATTTTATGCATTTATGCGGAGTTGACTATTATCAAATAGATAAACAAGGGAGCTGTAAATTTCGTTTTAAGGCTACTCAATTTTACAGAGCTTTAAAAAATAATAAAGTTTCACTGCGCGGGATTAAACCTAAAGATGATGGAACCACAGGCCAAAAATTACAAGTAATTCCTCTATTAGAAATGCTTATTTCTCCAGGTGTACGAGTATGCGATGGAGGAAAATTTTATAATTTACAGTATGAAAAAGCAATTCGCTCAGGCAAAATGATTGTGGCGTTAACATGTAAAGAGAATAACAAAAAGTACGTCCCACAATCTTTATTATCGTTAATAAATCAGCCACGAAAGAGCCAATCGAAATCTTTAACTGAATCCCATGAAGTAATTAAAATAAGTAAGTCTGAGCTGAATAGCACCTCAGTAATTGAAGTTTACGATAAATTTTAACAAAAAAGCGGGCTAAACAGACTATAGGCAAAGAGAAAAAGCCCAGAGGTTTTTCTCCTCTTTAACAGCTTTTAGGATTTCACGGATTAACGCTAAATTTATTCGTGCTTTTCGGGAAAATGTGCTAGAATGTAGATGAAAAGAGAGATATGCGTCAACATACCTCTCTAGTGTAGAGCCGTTTGAGACGGTGACCGATTGTATTATTTAAAAATAACCGTACTGGTCAAAGTAGACGGTTATTTTTTCTTGTCATTTTTAAGCAATTTCACAATCAGTGCAATCAAAGCAATGGTAAACATACCAAACCCTAGGATCGTCTGAATTGTCTCATATGCTGACAACAGGCCTCTCCTTTCTGTAAATTTTGGAAGTACGCTCATACGCACCACCTCACCGAAAGAGGAAAGTCTCTGCTCCTACGCTTCTCACTTTGTTGCGATGCTCGTCGCAAAGCGCATGTTCCTTTGCGCTTGCCTCCGCCTTAACTTCTCTACACTTATCGTATATCATGAATGCCTAATAAATATTCAGGTTACAATATTTTTTTAGATAAAATGATTTAGAGAAAAACCCGCCCACATCAGAAAAATGATGTGGGCGGTTTTTTGTAATTATTTATTTTTTGTTTCAAATAACGGACTAACTGGTTTGTTTTCGTGGATACGTTTAATCGCATCTCCGATTAATTCACCAACGCTGACTTCGTCAATTTTTGCAATTTTACGATCATCAGATAGGTAAATAGAGTCTGTTACAACTAAGCGTTCAATTGCTGAATCTTCAATACGTTGTAAGGCTGGTCCTGATAAAACGGGATGTGTACAAGAAGCGTAAACGTCTTTTGCTCCGGCTTCTTTCAATGCGTTTGCAGCAAGAGAAATTGTCCCCGCTGTGTCAATCATGTCATCAATTAAGACACATGTTTTGCCTTCCACATGGCCAATGATATTCATTACTTCTGCTACGTTCGCTTTTGGACGACGTTTGTCAATGATCGCAATTGGTGCTTTTAAGAATTCTGCCAATTTACGCGCACGCGTTACACCACCATGGTCAGGGGAAACAACAACGACGTCATCGCCTTGAATGCCGTGTTCGATGAAGTAATCGGCAATTAATGGTGCACCCATCAAATGATCCACTGGAATATCAAAGAATCCTTGAATTTGGACCGCATGTAAGTCCAATGTCAACATTCTTGTTGCACCAGCTTTTTCAATCATGTTTGCAACAAGTTTAGCAGTGATTGGTTCCCGGGCACGTGCTTTACGGTCTTGACGTGCATACCCATAATAAGGCATAACCACGTTAATTGTTTTAGCACTCGCACGTTTTAACGCATCAATCATGATTAATAGTTCCATTAAGTTATCGTTAACAGGGCTACTTGTTGATTGAATGACGTAAACATGTGCACCGCGAATACTTTCTTCAATATTCACTTGAATTTCGCCATCACTAAATTGTGTTACAGAGCACTTTCCTAGCTCCACACCCACAGCATCCGCAATTTTTTCTGCTAAGGGACGATTAGAGTTCAAAGAAAAGATTTTCAATCTTGGATCAAAATAATGTTTCGACATTAGAACCTCCACTTTCTATTTCAGCCAATTCGTTAAAACTGAACAATACTTTCCTTCTAAAATAATAGTAGTCCTAGCCAAATAAATCAAGAGATTTTCTGTATTTCATACAAGATATTCATCAAAAGTCGCTTTCTTCTAACTATTTTATCGTATTTGTCTAAAAAATGAGGATTATTTGAATAAAGAAAGGTACTCGCCATAGCCTTCTTTTTCTAAATCTGCCACTGGCACAAATCTCAAAGCTGCCGCATTAATGCAATAACGTAAGTCGCCTTCTTGGAGTGGGCCATCAGTGAAAACATGCCCTAAATGTGAATCCGCTTCTTGACTGCGAACTTCTACTCGGTGCATGCCGTGACTAAAATCAGCTTTTTCTTTGACGCCACGTTTTTCAATTGGTTTGGTAAAGGATGGCCAGCCGCAACCAGCATCGTATTTGTCCAGGGAACTAAACAACGGTTCGCCACTAACAATGTCTACATAGATTCCGTCTTGGTAAAAGTCATCATATTCTCCTGAAAAAGGGCGTTCTGTTGCGTTTTCTTGTGTGACGGCATATTGAAGATCCGTCAAGGTTTGTTTTAATTCTTCTTCTGTTGGTTTTGTCATTCTGTCCACTCCTTTTCTTCTGTTCAATTTATTGGGTTCAATGATACCACGTTTGCCAAACAGGCACCTAATAGTTTGCATAGTAAAAGACAGTCCTTTCTCTTTTTGACGAATGAAAAGGACTGTCTTTTATTAGTTGAATTCTTTTAGTAGTCGGGCTACTTTGGCAATTGGTAAACCCATAATGGCGTAATAATCCCCAGCGATTGCTTCAATTAGTAATGCTCCTTGTCCTTGGATACCATAAGCGCCTGCTTTGTCGGCATATTCTGCGGTATCTAAGTAAGCATGGATTTCCGTGTCTGTCAGTGGATAAAACGTCACGGTTGAATGAACTGTCGCGGAGCGCTCTTTTTCCCCTTGTTTCAACGTCACACTTGTATACACGTCATGTGTTTTGCCACTTAGGAGGCGCAACATGCGATAACCGTCTTCCCGAGAAGTGGGTTTGCCGAGGATTTCTCCCGCCAATGCCACAATTGTATCGCAGCCAATGACTAGTGCTTCGGGGGATTGCTCTGCTATAGCCGCTGCTTTTTGGGCAGCCATTTGCGCCACATATTCTGCTGGTAAGCCGTCTTTGCCAACAGTTTCATCGATGTCGGCTGGTGCAATCGTAAAAGTTGGGACCACACGCTTTAATAACTCCTGACGGCGAGGAGATTGGGATGCTAAAATAATTTGCATAAAATGATGACACCTCGTTTCTTTTTAATGGGGGTCTTGAATGCGTTTAAACATTCGTTCCATATCTGAATTCGTAAAATGAATCAGCACCGGACGTCCATGCGGACAATTAAACGGATTTTCGCACAAGGCTAAATCTTTTAATAGCACACGTGCTTGTTGCTCATTGAGGTAATGATTGGCTTTGATGGATCGCTTACAGCTCATCATAATGGCGGTTGCTTCACGGAATTTTTTCACGCTGACCGAGCCAGTTGTTAGCAACATGTCAATCATCTCGCGAACAATGCTTTCCTCTTCGCCTGCAGGATACCAAGTTGGGTGCGCCCGCACAATGAAACTATTTTGTCCAAAGTCTTCCAAATGGATGCCAACTTCCGCAAGGGTTTCTTTCTGCTCTTTAATTTTCAAGGCATCGCTATTTGGATAATCAATAACGATTGGTACCAATAGTTCTTGTAAATCATCACTGACTTCGCCAATTTTTTCACGG
>OKMY01000389.1_pt1 | contig 14563 bp, 11 predicted proteins | sample 1614131 | NCBI WGS metagenome assembly OKMY01 (sample SAMN04436908, study PRJEB24849) | human gut metagenome | biome: human gut; feature: NICU; material: stool | host: Homo sapiens | place: USA: Saint Louis, MO | collected 2012-04-20 | reverse complement strand
CTCGGCGACGACGTCACCGACGAGTCCGTGTTCAACCGTGCGAGCGAAAGCGACCTCACGATCAAGGTCGGAGGCGGCGAAACCGCGGCGAGCTTCCGCATCGCCGATCCGGAAGAGGTCAAGGAGCTGCTCGGGCAGCTGCTCGCGAAGCGCGCGGAGTAGGGCGGGCGTGACACTTTAGGGCCTAAAGTGTCACCGCCGAGGCGTTCGTGAAACTTTAGGTCTCAAGGTTTCACCGCTCGCGCGGGATCATTCGCCTAGTAGTTCTGCATCGCGTACGTCGCGACGCGCTCGAAGAGCACCCCGTCAACGGGAAGAGCGTTTGCGACGAACTCTGCGCGTAGGACCTCGAACACGTTGGTGCTACCGCGCGCTTTGAGTGCCTGATCGAGTCTCATCGCGAGTTTTTCCTCCACGATGCTCCCGTCGGTGTTCTCACGCAGAACGTCGAGGAGTCCGCGAAGCCGCTTTTCGACAGTTGATTCCTCTTCTCGCGGTTCAATGCCGTTTTTCTTGTCCTCATTTGCGGCGGCGGCGAGGCGCGACATGGCCTTAACGAAGACGTCGAGTGCGTCTTCGCTGCCCTGCATCATCTGACTAAATTGCTCCTGATCGCTATCGATATCAAACAGTGCTTCGACAACTTTGCGACGCATCGTATGGGACTTTGAGAGAGCGCTCTCGGAGTTTTTACTCGCGAGCTGTTCGACCTCCTCGTCGCCCGTGAGCTTTTCCCACACTGCATAAACATTGCGTCTGCTCGTGGAATCCGAAATGTCGATTCCGGCTGCCGCAAACAGTTCGTTGACCTGTTCCACCGCTTGCTGAAACGCGCCCTGAAGCGGGTCGCCTTCACCGCCGGAAGACACACGCCCGTCGAATCCCGGGACGGGAAGCGGCGCGCGCGCCTGATCGATGTCGAGCTCAAGCGTTTCTCCGCTCTCAACGTCGCCCGTGATTGCGGTCGCGACGATGTCCACACCGGTCACGAAATCTTCTGCTTCTGCGCGTTTTCCGAGTTTGAGGTTGCGCGCGAGGATGTCGGCAAACACTGCACGCTTGTGGAGCGTGACTTCTTGGAAGTCAATGAACTGGCTGAGGAAGTCCCACGCATGCACGTACTTAAGGAGGTTTGCGCGGAAGTCTGTGGCGATCGCTTTGCTTTCCGCGTCGTCGTTCGCGATCGCGGCCCGGTACATGTCCGTCCACCTCGTGACGACCGGCCCGAGGCGGCCTTGAATCAAAGAGTCCTTACGCCTCACGTCGATGTCGCGGTCGAGCACGACGTTTGCGACCGCTTCCATCTCTTCTTGGTCGTAAAACGGCGAAGAATCAAGTAGGCGGCCAAGGTCAGGCAACGCGTTCGGGTCCACGCTCGTGTCGATCGTGGCTTGGGAATAGTACGGCTGGAACGCGCCGAGGATCGCTTCGGGAGAGTTTACAAAATCCACGACGTAGGTTTTCGTTTTGTTTTTCGAGGGCATCGTGCGGTTGAGCCTCGAAAGGGTCTGCACGGCGAGCACTCCGGAAAGGGGCTTATCAACGTACATTGCGGAAAGGCGCGGTTCGTCGAAACCAGTGACGAATTTGTTGGCGACGATAAGGAACTTGTAGCTGTCCCCGTCGAACATCGCGGTCGTTTCCATACGCCGGGAACCGTCGGACCTATTCTCGTTGTTGAGCGAGGACTCGGTGACGATGTGCTCGTTGTACGGATCGCGGGAAACGTTTAGGGGCTGCGAGAAGGCGACGAGGGCCTGCATGCCTCGGTACTTCGGATTACTCGCGATGACGTCTTGCACGGCCCTAAACCATGTGTAAGCGCTCATTCGATCGTCACACACAACCATCGCTTTGGCGGTCGAGCCAAGGAGGGGCCGCACATTGTTGTGGAAGTGCTCGACGGCTACTTCTGCTTTGGCGTGGATTGTCTTTTCGTTCGAGCGCACGAACCGTACGATTGCGGCTGTGGCCTCCCCCAGCACCACGTCGTCTTCGCGGCCGAGCTTGTCCTCGATCCTGGCGTAGAGGTCAAGGGAGATGTAGTTCTGCAGAACGTCAAGGATGAACTTTTCGTCGATGGCTTGCGCCATCGAGTAAAGGTCAAAGGGGTAGCGCCGGTCGGGGTTCTCCGGATCCTTTTCGCCGAAGACGGCGAGGGTGCGCGCTTTGGGCGTCGCTGTGAACGCCACGATCATGATGTTGGTGGCCCTGGCAACGGCAGAGTCTTCGAGCATCGTGCGTCGGTCTTTTTCCGCGCGGGTCGATCCGTCGCCAGTATTTTGTCGATCGTCAGAGGCGTCGTCGGCCGCGCGCTGCGCAGCATGAGCGAGTTGTCCCGGAAGATCCGAGAGCGTTTCGAGCAGTGAGCGTGATGCTTTGCCGTGCTGGGAGGAGTGTGCTTCGTCGATAATGAGCAGCCACCTCCGGCCCCGCAAAGCCGGAGAATCCTCGATGAGCTGCGCAAGCGCGGGGAACGTTTGAATCGTGGTGGAGAGGATCCGTTTGCCCTGCGTGAGGTAATGCCGGAGCTTTTCGGATTTCGAGGTGTCGTCGCTCGTAATGTTTTGGACCATGCCTTCGGCGGCCTGGAGGAGCGAGAGACCGTCGGCAACATTCCGGTCGAGCGAGGTGCGGTCGGTGACGACAATGACACAGTCGAACAGCTTCGTGCCGTCCCCGTGGAGCATTTTGTTGGCGCGGTGCGCAAGCCAGGCGATGGTTTTGGTTTTACCGGATCCGGCGGAGTGTTGGATGAGGTAACGCTTGCCGGCTACTCCGCGGCGCATGTCGTCGGTGACACGTTCCACGGAGCGCAGTTGGTGGAAGCGCGGGAATATAAGCCTACCGTCAGTGCCTTTGGAGGATGGCTCCCACAGCGCGTAGTCCCTGATAATTCGCAGGAGCAATTCGGGGGTGAGTACCTTTTCCCACAGGTACGCAACGCGGTACCCGTTTGGGTTTGCGGGGTTGCCGGCACGGCCCTCTTCGGTGCCTTGGTTGAACGGCAGGAAGACGGTGTCCTTGCCTTTGAGTTCAGTGGTCATCATGACTTCGCTCGAGGAGACGGCGAAGTGCACAAGGCAGCGCCCCGGATTCAACAGAGGACGGGAAGATTTCTTGGGGATGCGGTCGCGGCGGTATTGGGCAACGGCGTCGGCGATCGACTGGGTGTTGTCGGTTTTGAGTTCCATCGTGACGACGGGGATGCCGTTGACGAGCAAAACGAGGTCGATTTCGCTCCCGTTGCCCTTTTCGAAGTGGACCTGCTGCAGCACACGCAGGCGGTTCGCCTCAGCTTTTTCGACGGCGTCTGTTTTTGCGGGATCGTAGGGAAAGAACCCTGCCATATCGGGAAAGATGACAGTTCCACGGTCAGCCTGAGTAAAGGAGAAACCGTCGCGCAGCGTGCCGAGCAGGCCGCCATCAACCTTGCGCGTGATTCCGTCCAGGCGCGGTTTCCTGTCGAGTTCTTTCGCGAGTCGACTAAGCAGCCGCGTTTCGCGCGCCTTGCGTTCGACCTCGTTTGCTTCGGCCGGGATCGCCCGCTCGTATTCGTCCGGATACTGCGTGGAAAGCCATTGGAGCACGTCGCCGGGAAACAGCCCGAGTTCCGGATCAAAGCCGCGGTCGTTTGCGCCTTCATCCCAAATCCACCCCTGCGCAGCAAGCGCTCGGCAGATCGTCAGCTCCATTGCTTCTTCATGAATCGGGTTCACCATGACCTAAACCTTCTTCCGTCCCGTCACCACTTCGGTAATCAGCGCCGTTTTCCTCGCCTTGAGATTCTCGATGAGCTCAGTCGCTTCCTTGATGAGGAAGTCCGTCTCAGCGGTCTCACGGTCAAGCCTGTCGGCGATTTCAAATTGCCTCGAAAGCGCAGGGAGCGGGACTCGAAACTGACTAATTTTGGACCATTCAACGCGTGGCATTTTAACACCCGTCGAGCATCTTTCTGCATACTCAATAAACTTTGAAGTAAGAAGCAGGTGTTTTAGGAATCCCGAATCAATTTCAGGGCCAGCCTTGTAGACATGCAGATCACCTACGGCAACACCAACAGTCTCTGCTCGATAAACTTTAGCGAGGTAAGGTCTAAGTTTCCCAAACAAGACATCACCTACAAAGTAAGGCACCCCGGTCACTAAACATTCATTTTTCTGAGGCTCCGCTATCCCGTTCCAACTACCCATATTCTCTAACGAAATAGACTCCCTCGACACAGAGGCATCGTCAGTTTTAGTGACTAGTGACCATAGCTTCCGTTCAGCACCGCAAGAATCGCTATATATTTGTGCGCTGCGTGACACGATCGAACGGACACGCAGATTATCGATCAATTCATTTAACTGTGCAGACTGGAAATCAATCTCCTGGACCTGTTCGTCAAGGTAATCCGCGATCCGCCGCTGCTCAATCAACGACAACCGAGGCACTCTGGCACGGGAGATTAGGCTAGCACTTAGCAATGGCGCCCCGTATATATTTGGCCTAGCAGCCGCAGAGAGGAAAACAGGAAACGCATAATAGGCGAAACCAATATCCAACGAGCTCGAGGGTCGAAAAGTAGCTATAGCTTCATTCGTATACATTGGGGAGCTAACGATTGAAGCCATCCCTACAGAAAGCTTAAAGGAAAAAAGTAGATCACCCGGTTTAGATTGCTTTGGATGTCCAGCGTCACGCACAGCTACATTTGAGATCCTCTGGCGCGTATCCGAGATATAATGAGCATTCAAGTCTGCGATAGTTGCCCACTGGTTAACGCCGCCATAATAAGCAGGGTTCTTTGAAGACGGAGTCCATCCCGAGGTGAAGTTTGCGATCGCACCTAAAGGGACTAAAGGGAACCTGCAACCCTCGAGCACACCATATGGAATATTAGTTTTCATGAGTTCCCATCTCCTTAAACCTCGCGTAGATGCGCTCGAGCGAAGCCGCGATGGCGGCGTCGAGCTCTTCGAGGGAGCGGGTTTCTTCGGGCTTGTAGAACAGGCGGGTGAGAGGAAGCTCGGTGCCCACCTTAGCGGTGCTCTCATCCCACTGCATGTCGGGCACGAACGGAAGCACCTCGCGCTGCATGTGCTCGGTAACGTTCTCGGTGTAGGGAATTCGCTCGGTGAGCTTGCTGGACGAATCGATGACGGGGTGCCCTTTCTCGTCGAGCGATTCTGGGGCGTTCTCGTCGACGATTGCGAGAGTACTCATGATGTGCTTCAGCAAAGGCGCGCCCATTTTCACGCCGTGTTTTTTCGCCTCGGCCTTCAGCGCTTTCGGCAGCTCGTTGTACGACTTGCCCGCCATCTGGCGGATCACGACTTCGTGTTCGGGGAAGGCCGACTTGTGCTCGAGCGCCTGCTCGACGGCCTCGTCGGTGACGGACACCGAATAGCGAGCCACCTTGAACATAGGAACATCGCGGAAGGTCAGCTCATCGGGAGTGACGATGATGGAACGCTCGTTAGGTTCGAAATCTTTATAGAGCTTCGTGATCTCACGAATATTGGTTTCGCTCAGCTCCACGCGCTTTTGACCCATATTCTTACGCATCGGCGCGCACATCTCGGTCGCATCAATAAACTGGATCTTCCCGCGCCTACGCGGCTCTTTGTTGCGGTCCAAGATCCATACGTAGGTGGCAATGCCGGTGTTGTAAAACATGTCGTTCGGCAGCGCGATGATCGCCTCGAGAATGTCGGTGCCTCCCTCGGCGCCGATGAGGAACTTGCGGATGCCGTCCGGTCCCGACTCAGCATCGCCCGTAAATAACGGGGAGCCATTCGTGACCACCGCAGCGCGCCCGCCCTTTGTGGGGCCATCCGCGGGGGCGAGTTTATGAGCGATGTGCATGAGGAAGAGCATCTGCCCGTCGCTTACCGACGGCAGCCCCTGCGAGAATCGAGGATCTCCCAGCTCCTGGAGCTCCTTGATTTTTCCCTGGAACGCCTTCCACGAGGACCCGTATGGAGGGTTGGCGAGGATGTAATCGAACGTTTGATCCCTATATTGGTCGTTCGTGAGGGAGTTGCCGGACTTGAGAACCTCGGGATCTTTGAACCCCTGCATGAGCAAGTCGGACTTACCGAGTGCGTAGGAGGACTCCTTGAGCTCCTGACCAGCGATCACGACGTCTATGCCGGGGTTGATCTGGCGAAGCGCATTGCGCGCTGTAATCAGCATGCCGCACGTGCCAGCCGTCGGATCATAAACCGAGCGGATGATGCCATCCTCGTCAAGCTCAGTGTCATCGGATGTGAACAGAATCGAGGTCATGAGCCGCACAGCGTCACGCGGGGTATAAAACTCACCGGCATCCTTCGCCTTGCGGGCAAACGAGCGGTACATGAGGTTCTCGAAAATGTCCCCCATCGTTTGATCCTGGAGGGCAGCATCGCTCATATCAATCGAAGCGAAGTGGCTCACCATGTTCCACAGTTGGTCGTTGCGAGCGAGGAAATCGATGAGCTTATCGAACTCGAAGGCATCCCAAATCCCGAGGATGTTCGCCGAAAACGCGTTGAGATACTGCTTGAGGCCTGACTTCAGCTCATCGTCGGACGTCGCAAGCCGTTCAAGCGAAAGATCCGACGTATTCCAAAACCGAAGACCAAACTGATTCTCGATCTTGAGGGCCACGATATGCGGCAGCGTCCCCTTCGCCGCCTCGCGCCGCACAAGCTCAAGCACCTGAGGCTTCGTCGCCTCGAGGCGCCCCTCGAGGCGCCGCAGCACCGTGAACGGGATGATGTAATCACCGTAGTTCTCCGCTGGAACGATGAGGCGAAGGAAGTCGTCGGCAGTTTGCCACACTGCCCTCTCCAACACGTTCACCTTTGCCGTTTGTTTCGGAGTGATCGAATCGAGGAGTTCAGAAGTGTCGGTCATCGCCCGTTCCCGGTAGGTACATAGCTAGCCGTTCGATTCTCTCATAGCCACAAGCAGGATCTAGCGGGCCCCTAAGCAGGCAACTGGGAAACCCTGACGCTGCCACTTAGCCTTGCACGGGCCCGATTTCCGCGGCCCACTTGGCGCAAAACGTTTTACCGAGCCCGCCCGCCGCCTCCCGAGCGTGCGATAGAGAAAAAGGCGGTCCAGTGACTGCCGGCCTCACTCGAAGGCCGAGCATCGCAATTCGCCGCACGCCCTAGCTGGCCCCAGCCCCGAAGTGTCCAGGACCTGCTGAGTTTTCCACAAAGCAGCCAATGCCAGTGAAATAATCAAAGGCTACCAATCTATCGTCCATGGGCTCTTTCAGGCCGCCGAACCAGAGCGCGGTTCTACAATTTGCCGGCACTCGCTGTCAAGGGAACAAATACCGCGCCATTTTACATTAGAACTAATCATCTTCGATTGCGGCGGGGGCGAACTAGGCGCCGGTTTTCCGACTGGAGCCACCCCACGACAAAACCGCAACTCTACTATCAAATACCGCAACCCTATCGAACAGGTACGTCGATGCCGTCTGAAGCACTGCGTTGGCGAACCGCTCCAACTAACGAATACGCTTGCGTGGTCGGGAAGAGCACTCCTCTCGTAACGCAATAGCCATATGACTTTTGTGTAATTTGGGCTCATTAAGTCAGCACAGCGTTGCGATATTATGAAGGCGAAAGGCGCGGCTACTTACATCCACGGGATCGTGGCTCGAGGGAGGTGTACGAATACAAGCTCCGTCTTTTACTCCCGGATGAATTACCTTAATCAGCGAAAACAGCAAAGAAAGGATCATGATGGCACGGAAAGCGAACCGGAGCGCCTCAACCGGGCGATTCGTGAAAGCTGCAACGAGTGCTCGACACCCGCGTAGCACCCCAACCGAGGTAGTGGGAACGGGAGGTAAGCGAACGGTTTACCGATCCGCGGCCACAGGCCGCTTCGTCACAGCTTCTACGGCCAACCGCAATCCCCGCACGACAATCAAGCAAGGAGTTTAAGCGTGAAAATCAAAATCAACGGGAATGCTCTGAACAAGCTAGTACAGCCTGCAATGAAAGATCTTGCAGCAGAATATGATCGAGACCTGGCAGCTCTCGGGCGTTCTCACCAAGGCAACCCCCTTTCCACCATTAAGCCCAAGATCCGGGCTATCTTCAAGAAACATGGCGGTTCAATAGACGAAAAGACTCTCAACATGTATGCCAAGTGCATCAGCGAAGGCACCCGAATCGAATTCAAAGCGTAGTTCAACCGATGGGGACACGCCTTGAAGACTCCCATTAGCTTCGAGGCATGTCTTCTAGTCACTACATTGCAGTAGACTGCGGAATCTCTGGAGCACCTGCAGCGGTTCCTCGTAATACTCTGCCAGGCGGGTGGGGTCATCGAAATCTGAAGAAGGTCCTTAATGCCCCTGCCCCGATCTCACAGTTTTTCTGAGCATCAACCTTCCTGAACTCATAGCACCGCGTAATTTCCTGTCCCCTTGGCCACGAGGCGCGTGGCTAGCGACTCTCTTCTTTTACCGCACAGTTTTACGCAGGGCACTTGATCGCCCGAACCACGCATGTACGGAGAAAAATGGCCTTTTAGCGGGTGCCCCCTCTTACTGCACTAAGAGAACGCCCTCAAAACCTAATCCCATGTTGCGGGTCATGACGTTGTAGTCAGCGGGGTGGGGGGCGAAGGAACGGGTCCCTGACCGGCACGCTGGGTGGTGCTGAAGCCATTCATCTGCTGGGAGGAGACCCGTTCCATGACCCATCGTAATGCCCCGCTGACCGTGCTCGGAAGGCAGCGAGCTGTCGACCAGGTGATCGACAGAGGCCGTCCGATCGCGCACGTCGCCGCGGAGTTCCACATCGCTCGCTCGACCCTGTCGAAATGGGTCACCCGCTACCGCGACCACGGAGATCCTGGGCTCGAGGACCGCTCCAGCGCTCCCGCACACCGCCCGACCCGCGTGGAGGGATGGGTGGTGGAGCTGATCTAGCACTGGCGACGAAAGCTGAAGTGGTCTGCCCTTCGGATCGCCCGGGAGCTCGCCGACCGTCACGACGTCCGCTGCTGCGTGCGGACCGTGACCCGCTGGCTGGACCGACTCGGCCTGAACCGGATCCGCAATTTCACCCCCGACGGGGAGAACCTTCGCCAACCTGGGACGATCACCGCCCGCTACCCCGGGCACATGATCCACATCGACGTGAAGAAAGTCGGGAAGATCCCCGACGGCGGCGGCTGGAAGGTCCACGGCCGCGACAGCGACGCCGCCCGTAGCTCGAAGCGAGGGAAGGGCCGGCGAGTCGGCTACACGCACCTCCACTCGGCGATCGATGGGTTCTCCCGCCTCGCCTACATCGAACCGCTCGAAGACGAGACAGCGGCGACGACGATCGGGTTCCTCCACCGGGCGTTCGCGTTCTTCGCCGCGCACGGGATCACCCGGATCACGCGCCTGGTCAGCGACAACGGGCCGAACTACCGCTCGAACGCGTTCGGCAGGTCAATTCGCGGGAAGGTCTCCCGTCATCAGCGGACCCGCGCCTACACGCCTCGCCACAACGGGAAGGTCGAGAGGTTCCAGCGGGTCACCGCCGACGAGTTCCTCTACGCCGAGGCGTTCAACTCCGAAATGGAACGCCGCGAACGCCACGGTATCTGGCTGCACCACTACAAACTACCATCGGCCCCACACCGCCTGCGGCGATCAGCCTCCGGCCTCCCGCCTCCACGCCGGCGTCGACAACGTCATGACCAACTACACTCGGACGAGGAGGGAATGTTCTCTGTCGGGAAGCTCAACCCGGATGAGATCGAGGTGCTCGACACAGAGACGGCACGTGGCAACTTGCTCGCGTAGTACCGCAACCCCACAGGTGGCCGGGACACGATGAGCCTGCGTACCAAGACCGGCACGGCGACTGGCGGACACTCCGACCCGACTTCCTGTTCTTCATCGACAGCAGCGAGGGCGTGCAGGCCAACATCGTCGATCCTCACGGCGCACGGCTACCGGACGCACTGGCGAAGCTGCGTGGGATGGCACGGTTCGCAGAGATCCACGGCGATGACTTCCACCGTATCGAGTCGATCTCACGGATCGATGGCAAGTTGCGGGTTCTAGACTTCAAGCTGGCGGCAGTGAGGAGCGCTATTCTGGACGCGCGCGATGCGGATGATGCTTATCGTGAGCCATCAGTGGAGTACTAGCGAGAGGAACGCGTAGATGACCGGGGGAAACGTCCATCAAGCTAACGAGGTTTGGGCCCGCATAAACGAGACTGTTGAGCACAATCCTGATCTAGGTGCGCTGCGCAACAGCGTTGATGCAATAAGGGATGAACTGGCTGAAATGAATGCGTTTGAATTCGTAGAGGGGCAATGGATACTCTCTGACAGGGCTTGGACAGATTGGCTGTTCTCGGGAGCTCACAGAAAGTACCTGTGATGCCCTATGTCCAAGAATGAACTAGTCCCCGGAACGCCACGACTAGGATGGTTCATCGATGGCGACCCGAATACCGACCACGTCGCTGTCATGCTCCAGGATACTGGCAACTCGATCGAGCTGACTGTGCCACTCAAAGGCATGTTCTCGAAGGACGACCCCTATGGAAGATGGTGGTCGTCGGGAGTCCAGTTCGGGGACGACCCGGACCGAACAAAACACAGCTATAGACCTCCGCGTGTCCTCCTGATGGATGATGCTCACGGGCCGGTCGTCCTCGTTGGTTGCCGTTCCACGGGGTCCACATCTAGCTTTCGGGTCGGGAAGGGGCATATCGTCGCAAACTTCGCAGTGCTAGGCGGTCGCCACCTACGCTACGAAAAGATTCACGGACTACGCACTGAGGTTCCTGCGCTCGCCGCTTGGACCAGGCTCAGCAATATAAAAATTGAAACTGAGGCTAATCGCGAAAGTCGGATTCAGTCCGTGCAGATGAAGCTAACAAATGCTGAGCCCATTCCACTAGCGCGCTCATTGAATCTTGAAATGAAATCGACATGGCGAACCGAGCGCCCGAGTGGGGGTTTCCTTGCTTATGAGGGGGTCGAGCTAGAGACCTCCATCCGCCGCGCTCGAAGTTGGGATGACCACCTCCAAATACATGGTGCGGTGCTTGAGCTGGTATCAATTGCAGGATGGAAACCGTTCGGCATCTCTTCAGTGAAGGTGCAGCGTACCGACGACCCAGAACGTACCGTAGATGGCGAGACGTGGGGTGAACGCTGGTTGCCAGTCGTCACGCACCGCCTGCCCAAGCATGAAGCCTGGACCAAAGATCCCCGGTTCCTCTTTCCTTACCCAGAAGTAGGCCCAAGCGGGATATCCCGTTGGCTCCGATTGCGAAAGACGTACGGGCGGGTGGTTGGCCCAATGCTGAATATTCTCAGGTCGGACAACAAATGGGGGCACCCCAGTCTAGTGCAAAGTGGTATCGCGCTGGAGGCTCTTGGATACCTCATTGATGTGCAGAAGAACGGTGGGGAGAATTTGAACAATCGAAACCAGATGAACTTCAAGCCAGGTCTGCGCGTCATCCTTGATGACATGAGTGTCAAACCTTTTGACGACTTGGAAGGTTGGATCAAACGCGCCGATGAGTCGTACATGGGAGCGAAGCATCCCGACAGGCCGGAGCCCGATTCGCTCGTTCAGATCAACACGCTCCGGGAGAACCTCTTAATTTTGCGCTTCTGGATTGGCTTGCAGGTCGGCGTAAAACCCAACTCCCTCGTGGAAGGGCTCAGACTGGATCCACTCGCAAACGAATTCGTTCTCTTAGAATGATCCCACCACCGTTTCGACGATAAGAACAAGCGTCTGACGTTGGCTTCGCAGTGATGCCGATCGCGTCTCAGCTGCTTCTAGGACCCTGTCAGGGATAGGTTTCCACGTCGCTTTCCGGTCGCGACATTTAACACCGGGATCGAACCGAAAAGAGAGCTTTGTATGGAGTGATACTAATGGCACGCGGGCGTTGCCCAGAAGATTCGCCGCCAACGCGTCGAGCTCACCGGCGTCACTCGTAACTCTCGTAGACAGTCGACCCGTCACGGAGCGTGCGTTCGGGGCGACGCACTATTGACCCGATACGGTCGTCAATCACACCCTGGCCTGTAACGTTGAGGCCCCTAGTTCCCTCGTTGATCAGCGTGCCTTCCACCTCGAGCACGCCCAGGGCACTACTTTCCGGTAGCAGATGCATCACAGCGTCCTTAGATACTTTGACCGTTCCATTCGCGCTACCATGAAAGGCGGCGCGTGCCTCACCTTGGATGGTGACCGTCCCGGATACCGGTCCGTGAGCATCCAGCATCGCCCCGGGCATAACAACGATTGTCCCGCTTATCTTGGCGTAGGAGACCACAGTCACTCCGGGCCTGATGATCAAGGTGTTTTTCACAGGCTCGTGGAGCTCGGTGTCCTCACTGACGATTGTGTCTGGGACCTCGACCATTTTGCCGTCGCGATACGTGTAGCTAGTCATGACTTAAAGCTACCTCTTGACGCTGACGATCACAGCTTCGCCACTTCTATGTCGTTCAAGAAACGGTCGTATGTCGGCGACCTCATCGACGATTAGCGCTCCGCGACTTGTACGACCGCGAACGGAACCTCGGGTCAGAACTGGCAGCAGAGGGTCGGCATCGGAGTCTTGAGAGCAAAGGTGGCTCCCAGCCCTGAGTGCTCGCGCCGGACGCTCTACGCGGCGCTGACAGGCTCAGAGAGCGCTCCACAGCTGAGCAGCCACTCCCCTAGCTAGCCCGCCTCCTCTGCTTCCCGTCACCGTCGACAACCAAGGCCCGATGCGTACCTCAGTGCGTACCTGGTCGACTGCCAGCAGCAGAAAAAAGGCCCCTGATCAACGTATTAGCTGATCAGGGGTCTTCCGTGGCGCCCGCGACAGGATTCGAACCTACGACCTTCTGCTCCGGAGGCAGACGCTCTATCCACTGAGCTACGCGGGCAACCGTGCCAGTTTAGCAAGATCAGGCACGGGGCGCGCCCTGAGGGCGCGAAACGTGATGCGCTAGGCGGGAACCGGCAGTTGGGCGCCGTGAAGAACCGCCGACGGATCCGCCGCGATACCGAGGCCACTCGGCTCGGCGCCGCTTCGCACAAGAAGATCGCCGACGGCGGCGATCATCGCGCCGTTGTCCGTGCACAAATGCGGGGGTGGCACACGAAGCTCGATGCCCAGCTTGTCGCACTGCTCCTGCGCCTTCTTGCGAAGATGCCGGTTCGCGGCGACACCACCAACGATCACGAGGGTGCCAAGCTTCTTCTCCTGGCACGCCTTCACAGCCTTGGTCACGAGCACATCTACGACCGCTTCCTCGAACGACGAGGCAATGTCGGCAACGGGAACGGCGGCGCCGGTGCGCTCAATCTGCTCGACGGTGCGGGCCACGGCCGTCTTCACTCCCGAGAACGAGAACGTGTACGGGTGATCACCCGCGCGGAGCATCGCCCGCGGGAACCGGAACGCCTCTCGGTCCCCCTCGAGAGCAGCCTTCGAGATTGCGGGGCCGCCGGGGTAACCGAGGCCGAGCAGGCGCGAAACCTTATCGAACGCTTCGCCGGCAGCGTCATCGAGCGTGTCACCAAGGTGCACGATCGGGTCACGAACAAGGTCGCGAACTTCGAGAATCGACGTGTGACCGCCCGAGACAATCAGGATGATGCTGTGTTCGGGAAGTGGACCGTGTTCGAGCGTGTCCGCAGCAGCGTGCCCAGCGAGGTGGTGCACGCCGTAAAGAGGAACGTCGAGAGCCCACGCAATCGACTTTGCCGCCGCAAGCCCCACGTGCACAGCCGTGGCGAGGCCGGGGCCTGATGTTGCTGCGACGTGCGTGATGTCTTTTGGCTCAACGCCGGCGTCTTGAAACGCGATCTGGAGAGTGGGGACAACCGCATCGAGGTGAGCACGTGCCGCGATCTCGGGAACCACTCCCCCGAATTCCGCGTGTTTCGACGCGGACGAGGCAAGCCCCTGACCTAGGAGCTTTCCCTCACTGACAATGCCGAAGCCGGTCTCATCGCACGAGGACTCGACTCCAAGAACGACCGGGCTCAACGCCACAGCGACATCGGATCGACGTGGCTTTCGCCCTTCTGCAAGCCAAAGTGAAGGTGGCATCCCGTCGACCGGCCGGTGGAGCCTACGGTTCCCACCTGCTGGCCCTTCTCGATCGTGTCACCAGCGCTCACAGATACGGATGAAAGGTGGTAGTACTCGGTTTCCACGCCGTTGCCATGATCAATCACGACGGCATTGCCGCTCGCGGAGCTCTTATAACCGGCGAGCGAGGCGGTGCCGGACTCAGCGGCGTAGACGGGGGTGCCACAGTTCGCACCGAAGTCAACGCCATCGTGCATCTTGCGGTACCCGAGGGTCGGGTGAATACGGTAGCCAAACGGCGACGTTATAGGCGCGCCAGGAGTGGGCTTTTGCCACTGGCCCTCGCCGGCGACATCGCCAGCATTGAGACCGCTTGCGGTGAGAGGCGAATCAGCCTTCGCCTCAAGATTCCCCTCAATGGTGGTATCCGCGTAGCTAATCTGGTCAGTCTGGGTGGCCGCGGGGATCGCCGCCTTTGCGGCGGGGGCTGGCGAAGCAAC
>OKMY01000373.1_pt1 | contig 15227 bp, 19 predicted proteins | sample 1614131 | NCBI WGS metagenome assembly OKMY01 (sample SAMN04436908, study PRJEB24849) | human gut metagenome | biome: human gut; feature: NICU; material: stool | host: Homo sapiens | place: USA: Saint Louis, MO | collected 2012-04-20 | reverse complement strand
CTGCCTAACCACTAGGTAGCTCCACTACGTGTCCACGATTTGCGGGTAACCCCACAATCGCCCAATTATGACGGTGCGTGCGCTTTAGGTCTTCTTCCGTAAGGCGCCAGCCGGTCGCGGTATCGTCGCACGCGAGATCCAATAGTCGAGCTGTGCGGGCTGCCGTCTGAGGCGACCTCAATCCCAACACAAGGCATGCCCGCGTCGTGGCCAGGACAATCTCCATATTTCTCAGAGGCCAAGATCGACTAACCCGCGTACATGCCCCGACTCACCAGTCATGCTGCTGGCAATGGCTCCAATGTCCCCACCCTGTCGCTCGATGACAAGACCACCCGTAGCAAAATCGAGTGAGACTCGGAGCTCAATTGCACGGCTTCAACAGCGCTACATGTTAAACCGGAATTCGGTCGGGTTTTAAGTTCAATGTTAGCTAAGGGCCTTATTAAAAGCGTTTGGCAACACGCGCTCCTATTTACCTTCGTATCTCGCGAGACGCTGACGTGGATGGCCTCACCATCGACCGGCAGCGTCAGGACTGTGAAGCCATTGCAAAGCAGCGTGGCTTGGACGTTGGACATAGGACATAACTACGTCGATCAGTCCATTTCCGCGTCAAAGAAGAATGTGGCTCGCCCCGACTACGACGCCATGGTGGCATCCTTTGAACGCGGCGAAATCGACGCGATCATCTGCTGGGACCTCGAACTACCCGCCCCACGTCGGTGGGTAGTCCGATCAGTCGGACAAAACTACTCCCGCACCACAGCGTAATAAGGGGTGCACCTTAAAAACATCCGGAGGTGGGGGTAACTCCCCCTCGTTGCCCAGAGACAAAATACGCCAGTGGCGTCTGTACGACGAGCCGAAGGTAGGACAAATTCCAATCCAGAGAGGTCTTGCACTGTTGCGGTGCGGTTGTCTTCTTTCTCACCGTATTGGACCCTGCGAAATTAATTGGATACGATAGGCCCATGTTGATTTCAGGTTCCGTTTTCATGCGGCCGCTCACCAGCCGCTAAGGCGGTTTTCTCCCTCCCGCAGGTTAGAAACCGCTCCGGTCCTTTAGCCGGGCGGCCATTTGCCATGCCCGGCTCCGTTTCAACTCCACGGAGCACACCTGATGTCTACATACGGATACGGCCGTCACGAACATGGCCAAAATTTTCTCACAGACCACAAGATCATCAACTCCATCGTCGATCTTGTAAAACAAACCTCCGGCCCCATCATTGAGATCGGGCCAGGAAGCGGTGCCCTCACCCACCCGATATCCCACTTGGGGAGGGCAATAACGGCAGTTGAGGTAGACGCAAAACTAGCTGCCAAACTCACAAAAAAGACCGCCTCGGCGTCGGTCGAAGTGGTCCATGATGATTTCCTCAACTTCCCGTTACCCGCCACTCCCTGCGTCATTGTGGGAAACATTCCCTTTCACCTCACCACTGCCATTCTTCGAAAGTTGTTGCATGCGCCGGCATGGACTGACGCTGTACTCCTCATGCAGTGGGAAGTCGCTCGCCGCCGGGCCGGGGTAGGTGCAAGCACGATGATGACAGCTCAGTGGTCCCCATGGTTCACGTTTCACCTTGGTTCCCGAGTACCAAGGTTTGCTTTCCGGCCACAGCCAAACGTTGACGGGGGGATCTTAGTGATCCGCCGGGTGGGTGACCCGAAGATCCCGATAGAGCAACGCAAAGCCTTTCAGGCGATGGTGCACACCGTTTTCACCGCCCGGGGACGCGGGATAGGGGAAATTCTCCGAAGGGCAGGGTTGTTTTCATCACGTTCAGAGACACAATCATGGTTGCGCTCGCGAGGAATCGACCCCGCAACCCTACCTCCCAGATTGCACACCAGCGACTGGATCGATCTCTTCCAGGTGACTGGTTCCTCTTCACCGCGCCATCGGCCCATTTCACAATCGGGAAGTAGTCAACGCCCTCCTCAACGGAAAAATCGAGGCCGGCGGCGGTAATCCCCCCACCACCAAAACCGAAATCCACCAGTAGTAGTGAACGACCCATGTTCGTCTACCGTGAGCCGCGTTATGGCAGTGACGTGTTCTCGTCGGGCACAGTCATAGTTCCCGGCGTTGCCAGCGACAGGGTTCTACACCCAGCAGCGGGACCGATCAAAATCACCCGCACGGGGAACGACCCTGCTGGTGGTTTCGATTTTGATGAAAGCGAGGAGACATAGCCCCTCGCCAACTCCCCGTAGCTGGCGAACAGTAGCTCCTGGCGCTGGCGCTCGTTGGTGAGTTTGCGTGCCACATCGAAAGCCTTATCGACTTCCCGGTCCAAGTTGTTGTGAGCCTTGAGCAGAATTGGGTCCATCGATAACGGGTTGTAGTGCTCCGCGAGTGACCGCTGGGGGTGCCGCTCGCGTGCCCGCAGCACCAACTGTCCAGCGTCGATGATTCGCTGCTGCGCCTTCTCATCTAGTTCACACAGAGCTGGTCCGCAGTTGTAGCTCCCGATGTACTCCGAAAAACGGAAAAAATAAATAGTGGGGATACATCAACCTTCCACTTTCCATTCTTCCGGCTCAGAGTATTGAGGGGTCTGGGACCGGGTCCGTAAACCCTTTATGTTTTTCGCGCACAGCGGTTTTTAGCGACGCACCCTATAGGTTTTCCGCAGAACTTATATGTGTTTCTGTGCACCCCATATGTTGTCTGTTTTAGCGGTATTTCGTTGTTAATTCCGCACGCGCGCATCAAATGGTTATTTATCGACGACACTCCGTGGAATTTAGATTTGCGCTCTAACTTCTGTTAGCGGTGGCTGTCGCTAGTTCTTCAGTGCGCACTAGTGCGAACGCACGATACAGAAACTCTGTCAGAGAGGTCTTAGGCAAGATTGGTTCCCGCGCAGTTGCGCTCAGGCAACGCGCTGCTACCACGAATCTGACCACTGGGAGAGTTGTAGAGTTTCCTCGGTCCTCAGCGGTCTTGAGTGCCCGTTAAGGGATCCGACAGTTGTCGGTTCGCCTAGATTCGATTGGGCAAATCCCGTAGTGACAAGTGGTTTGGACAAACATGCTGAATAATCGCGAACTTGCGTCCGTGATCTTGATCGCGTTGTTGGTCGTGCTCGCCATGGTATTTCCTAAATGGCGTGGCATCGTGTTCCCGGCTCTCGGTTCTGTTGCGTGCTCTCTCTTCAAATGGGCGGTGCTCCGCGTCTTTGTGTTCTTCGTCGTTTGGACCGCACTGTGGATCTGGCTCGCATGGCTCCTCGGCATCTGGCATATGGAGCTACTGAAGGACACCGCCGTCATCGTGGTCGGTGTTGGCTTTCCGCTCCTCTTCAAATCCATAGAAGCCAAGTCCGGCGTTGAGATCCTCGACCACGTCCGTCGCGAGACCCTCACGCTGTCCACGCTGTTCCTGTTCTACCTGAACTTAGAATCGCTACCTCTGTGGGGCGAGCTGATCGCGCAACCGGTCATCTTTCTCCTGGCGGCGATGACAGCCTTTGCTCAGCGCGACGAGAATGGCCGGCGAGTACTCGGGTGTTTCTCGATCCCGCTCGTGCTGATCGGACTGGGCCTGTTCGCATGGACCACCGCCCAGATCTTGAACAAGTGGGACGAGCACGTCTGGCCCGACCTACTGGCTCCGTTGGCGCTATCAGTGTGGCTCCCATTCGCGATGTTCCCTTACCTTTACGCAGTGGTGTTCTACGCCGCCATTGAAGTGATATTGAAGCGGCTTCTGTGGATAAACGAAGAGATGCCACTACGTGCACGCTTAGGAGTCTCCGCGGGGCTACACGGATCTGTGCGCTGGGCGAAGGAATTGACCGGCCGCTACAACCACGTGGCACGAGCAACAACATTTAGGGGAGCACTGTCAGAGATGCGCGACTTCCGACACGACGTGACCCGACGCCGGCAACTCGAAGCTGATCGGCTCGCAGCCCTGGAGATGTTTTCAGGTCAGGCCGGGGTTGACGAAACAGGGGCTCAACTCGACCGGAGAGAGTTCGACGGCACTAAGCGCGCTCTGCAGTTCATCCATACTGCCCAGGCTCTCCGGTATGAACAGCGGGGAGAGAAGTTCTGGGATGACCTCACCGACATGGTGCTCAGCCCCGTTTCGAAGTGGGGCTTACCAGAGCAGCACGGCATCGCTGTTCAGACGACGAACGACAAGAAGAAGTGGCGAGCGTGGCGTCGTTTGCCGTCAGGCTGGGTGCTCGGGATCGGGGGGACTGGTCGCTTTGGAGAGTATCGGTATGCCGGTGCTGAACCGCCCACGACGTGGCCAGGAACGTCCGACGAGTGGACCGACTCTACTATCGCACGGGGTCCCGTCGATTGGGATCGGAACGACGGTCCCAGGTTGTGACGATCGCTTTTCCCCGTCGTTACTGTGACGCATGAGTGATGACCGTTTTATCGGGTGAGACGGCTTTGCCGAGTTCGCGAGCTGAGGCTATTTGGCTACGAAACGTGTGGGAATTCCGCTTCAACGTCGGACGTGTCCAGGTCGTTGAACGGTCCGCAGGCGAGACGAAACGTGCCTATGCTGGTCTCATGATTGACGAGTGGCGACGCGTGTACAGAGAGTCGACGATGGTTGGCTGGGACTTCTCGACCCTCGACGGGCAGCTTAGCGCCGACGAACCGTGGTGGGATTTCGAACAGGATTGCTGCTCCGCCATTGCTTCTGCACGGCGGATTGCGGACCTTGGGACCGGTGGCGGTGAGAGGCTACTGGGCCTGTTGGGCTCGGACGACATCACGGGCAAGAGCATCATCGCCACGGAGGGTTGGGAACCGAACGTCGCGGTAGCGCACCGCGCTCTTGCCTCGCGGGGCATCGCAGTTGTCAGGTACGACTCAGAGCAGGACACGCGGATGCCGTTTGCCGACAGCAGCTTCGATCTCGTGATGTCCCGCCATGAGTCGATTGATCCGCAGGAGATTGCACGGGTGCTGGCGCCCGGGGGGCGATTATTGACGCAACAGGTCGACGGGCATGATGCAGAGGAGATCCATGAATGGTTCGGTCAGCCGTTTGAGTATCCGCATGTGACTTCGCGTCGCTTCGTCGATGACATTGAGACGGTGGGCCTGAATGTTGACGTCGTGGACGATTGGCATGGAACGATGGAGTTCGAGAGCGTGACGGCGCTGGTCACGTATCTCGCCTTGACTCCTTGGGATGCGCCGAACTTCTCCGTATCTGAGCACGAGGCGCAACTGTTGGCGCTGGACGAAGATCGCCCGATCAAGGTGACTCAGCGGCGTTTCCGCGTGTACGCGACGAAGCCGTAGGCCGATGAAGCTGGAGGGTTGGGCCGCACACCGCCAACGCTCACGCAGCGCGGTGGAGCCCCGTCAACGTGTAGTTGCGTCCCTGCCTGCTGTGCCCCTAAGACGGAGCGAGAGTGTCAGACAGGATCAGTGAACGACACCGGCTTGCCGTTGCACGTGCGTAAGCGATCTTCGCCGATCCTGACGTTATGGATTCCGCTTGGCGGTGACGAGCTGGCTAGTCGACAAGCCGGTATACGTGCGAATGCGGTCGGGCCAGATGGCGAGCGTTGCCGAGTAAAACTCGCGCATCGAGCGTGGCCTGTTGCGTCTTTCGGCGGTGACGCGGCTCGAACTCGGCTTCTCCATCCGATGGTTGAAGTAGGTCGCGATGCGTTCGGGCCGCCACTGCTGTCTCTCATGCCCATGGAGGACCGCGCCTTCGAAGGTCCTGCCGCCAGGTCATGAGATGGTCGCACGCGCCGTAACTCAGTGGAGTTCCGGTTTAACGTCTAGCGTTAATAACGGCCCCCGTTATAGACTGGCTCCATGATCAGATCGTTCGGCGACAAGGCGACCGAACGGCTGTGGCGTCGTGAGCGCGTGCGGTCCATCGATCCGAGGATCCATCGCATCGCACTGCGCAAGCTGCGTCAGGTGGGGTCCGCGGAGTCTCTCGAGGACCTCCGGGTCCCGCCCGGCAACCGGCTCGAGGCCCTCAAGGGTGATCGGACCGGGCAGTACAGCATCAGGATCAACGACCAGTGGCGTATCTGCTTTGTGTGGAGCGACGCCGGACCGGAGGAGGTGCAGATCGTTGACTACCACTGACAGGATCGAGCCGATCCACCCGGGTGAGGTCCTCATGGAGGACTTCATCGGGGGCTTCGGCATCACGCAGAACAAGCTCGCCGTCTCGATCGGGGTTCCGCCGCGGCGGATCAATGAGATCGTGCACGGCAAGCGGGGCATCACTGCCGACACCGCGCTGCGGCTCGCGAAGTACTTCGGCACGTCGGCGGAGTTCTGGATGAACCTGCAGAGCCACTACGAGTTGGACCGTGCGGAGGACCTCGCGGAGGAGCAGATCGCGGCGATCACGCCCCTGCAGGCCGCGTGAAGTTCGGGGGAATGGACGCCGACGAGGTCGTCCCGTGGTCGTCACGTCTGCGGCGAGGCTCATGGAGCTGAGGTCGGGATACGAGCTCCGACCTGAGGACCATCACGGTCTCGGGCTGCTCCGGGACCCCGGGTGAGGGCAGGGATGAGCGACTGTCGACGCCACTCGACCGAAGATGGTTCTCCGTGCCGGAACGTGGTGAAATTCCGCTTCGCGTGACAGATCTGGCCACAGGCAGCAGGATTCTACATTTCTCGGTCGCTCACATTCACTGGCTGGGGTAACTAGCGATCGCTAGGGTGACCTCATGATCACTTATCGGACTGGTGTCGGCTCAGTTGCCCCGAACCAGGTGTCGGGATTCTTCGTCGGCTGGCCGGTGCCGCCAAGTGCGGAGAAGCTTATCGAGGTCATGGACTCCTCGTATCGGCGTGTGTGGGCGCTCGAAGGGGAACGTGTCGTTGGCTACATCAATGCGATCAGCGATGGTGTGCTCACTGCGTTCATCCCTTGGCTGGAAGTTCATCCTGACTATCAGGGGCAGGGCATCGGAACGGAACTGGTGAATCGACTCGTCGCCCAACTTGAGGGCATGTACTCGATTGATCTTGCGTGCGATGAGGATCTCATCGGCTACTACGAACGACTCGGTTTCTTCTCGTTCACTGCGATGGGGAAGCGAAATCGGGACGTACTGCGCTGAGGGCGCTACGCAGACTGAAATCGGGTACGGAACGCCGCCTAGTCACAGCACTAAGAAGCACGACGGATCACCACAGCCCAGGTCGTGAAGCTCAGCGATCCTTACAAGGGCATGACCATGAACAAGCAGGGGTTATCATCCCCCCACAGATCAGTCTCCTCCAGCGGCAGGAAACCGCACTTCTCGTAGAAGCGGCGGGTGCGGGCGTATCCAGCGTCGGGATGCGATGGCCCCAAGGTCTTCACTTGGAGCAGCCGAACACCATCGGCACGGGAGGCTGACGCCACAGCCCTGAGCATGGCTGATCCAACGCCCTGACCATGCCAAGCTCGGTCCACGACCATGAGGTGAATGTCGGCGGATATCGGGAAGTCGCGGTCGACCAAGGTCACGCCGATGATCCTTCCATGTTCGTCGCGCACAGACCACGTCTCCATGTGCCGGGCAGCGTCGATGTACTCCTGATTCGCCTCTTCCAGGCCGAACCACTCCGGGACTGTCGCCAGAAGCCGCGCAACGTCATCCGGAAGCTGCGTGTCTATGCGGCACTCCCAGAGTGATGGACGAGGACGCAATGCGCACATCTTCACGCTGTCCCAGCGTCGGCCGTTCCACGACCGCGCCTCGGGAATCCGGCCACACTCGACGAAACCGCATCGTCTCGCTGAGGCGATCATCCTCTCGTTGCCTGACCACGTCTGAAGGGTGACGACGTGAGCGTCAGTCTCGTCGAAGATCAGGTCGAGCCACTGGGTGAGCGCCGCCCGGCCAATACCCTTCCCCCACCAACGTGGGTCGAAGACCACGATGCCAAGTTCCCACCAGCCGCCGCCTGCGGGCTCCTCCTCAAAGCGCGAAACGAGACCAACAGGCTCTCCATCGACCTCGATGATCCGACGATCATGACTGCCCAATCCTGCACGCTGTCGCTGATCAAATTCCTCACGGCTGGGATTCGCGGGGGCCTCGAAGTAGGGCCCATCCCACAGCTTCCACTCGGCATCCGGCGTCGCGTGCCGCCAGGTCCACAAGAAGTCGAAATCATCGGCACTCACCGGCCGGAGAGTCACATTCACTCCACCAGCCTACAGTGGCCGAGACTGGAAACATCAGGCGTTTTCGTCTCTCACCCAGAGGGTGAAAGCACTACCGCTCGACGGCTCGACCGACCGGAACTACACGTTGAACCGGAGCTCAATCGCGTCCCGTAGCCGATCTCAGTCGGCCTAACGCCTCGCCAGCGGCTCTGTGAACCCGAGCGGGCACCCGCATCAAGTGGAACCGGTCGGCTCAACGCCGTCCCTCGCGAATGGGGTAAGCCGACGTACTATATGCGTCATGCTCAATCCAGTGCAGCACATCGAGTTGTGGACCGTCGACGTAAACGCGTCCGCGCCATCCTTCGACTGGCTTCTGTCTCAACTTGGGTGGGCATCTGACCACTCGCTCGACTGGCAGCAGGGTCGAACCTGGCGGCACCCCACTGGCGCCTACATCGTGCTTGAGCAGTCTCCCGCTGTCGCGGGCCCGTATGACCGGATGCGCGCAGGGCTCAATCACCTCGCACTGCGTATCCACGACCGCTCGTTACTCGATCGGTTGCGGCGCGAGTGCACCGAACACGGATGGAGCGAACTCTTCGCAGACCGCTACCCCCATGCGGGAGGACCCCAGCACACTGCACTGTTCATCGAGAATGCCGAGGGATTCGAGATCGAAGTCGTCACGGGCTAACGAGCCCTAACAAGGCTCCAACATGCTCGGTCAGACCTAGAAACGACGCTCGCTATTGATGCGGAACTCGACCGCGCTCTAAAACCGTTCACCGCTATGAATCAGAGATCATTAAGGCGCTTCGTGCGCTGGAACCGCTATCACCAGTACCAGAATCAGCTCACTCAATCAGTGCGTTCCATGATCAGCGCCTCGTGTGCAGCCTCGTTGGAGCTGGTCCACTGGCGGGTCTCGCCGGTCAGCGCGTAGCCCATCCGTTCCCAGAAACCTACAACACTACTGTTCGTGTCGACCACGCTCAGCCGTCACACGCGAGCATCGGGGAACAGCTCCATTAGCTTGCGATCGAACTGGGCCGCTAAGCCCCGCCCCTGGTGATCCGCGCGAATCTGCAATAGCCCCAGATGGGCAATCCTCACCTCGGGATAGTCGACGAGCAGGTCAGCAACACCGACCAGAGTCCTGCTAACCCAGAGTCCCATCGTGTGCTTTTGCTCGGGCACAGACGCCGCAGGCCGAGCATTGAATTGGTCGTCTATGTCCTCTGGTGCGGCCCCCGCCCCGTGAACGCGCTCAGCATAGCCCCCGTCGTCGACAAACAACTCCGCCACGCATGGTCGGTCTGACAGGGTGAGAGGCAAGACCTGAAAATCGATCACGGTATCGGCTTGTCCGAATACGCCTGGTCGGAGCCAGGCAGGGTCTCAGCGTGCGCAAGGGTGTTCCCAAATACAAGACGGGAGCTACACATTGAACCTAAATTCGACGACGTATCGTTGCAAAAACACCTTCTCATTCGTGAATAGCAGCTAAAAACCACCACACCCCGCTATGTGCGGCAAAGATAGAGTGCACACCAGGTAGCCTCAGCCCCGCTCCTCGTGCAGCGGCATCCTTAAACAAGACATACATGGGATTCGCCCCACATACGATTAACTCAGGCTTCCGATGTCGCCCAAGCGATCCGTTGAAACTTAACCGAACGGTCCGTGCGGAATACTCGGCCATAAATGGGATTTATACGGCGGAAAGGTGGGCGCGAATGCATCAAACGTCCTGTCTGCTACCTCCGCGTTCTACCGGTCCGACCACCTGCCGATGCACGATACCTGGACGCCAATGTTGGTGTAACCGCTTGACGCGTAGCATTGGCGACATGCGCATTTTCACCGTGGGCCACTCCAACCTCGAGTTCGAGGACTTCGCTGAAATGATCAAGGCTGCCGGTGTGGCATCCATCGTGGATGTGCGCAAGCTGCCCGGGTCCAGGAAGTACCCGTGGTTCAACGGCGACCCCCTTGCCGAACACCTTCCTACATGTGGCATCACTTACAGCAGAAGTGAGGGCCTCACCGGGCGGCGCAACGTGTCCCACTCGGTGCCTTTTGAGGTTAACGGCAACTGGCGTAACCGCAGTTTCCACAATTACGCCGACCATGCGCTGGGCGGGGAGTTCTCGGACGCGCTCTCGCAGCTACGGGTGAACGCCGCCGAAACCCCCACCGCGATCATGTGCTCCGAGGCGGTGTGGTGGCGCTGCCACCGGCGTATCATCGCCGACCACCTCATCGCCCGCGGTGACGAGGTTGGCCACATTATGGGCCTGGGGGCAGCCGGGGCGACGGTGAACGAGGCAACGCTCAACGACGGCGCAGTCATCGGCAACGATCTCCTCGTGCGCTACGCCGAGCGGGACTAGCGCGTACCCCAGAGGCCAGGGGTGCGGAAACTCGGACTATGCCTCAGGCGCGACCTACGCCTTGTATTCATGGAGCGCCCGCCCCTTATGAGCAGCAGCATCGGAGGCACACCAGTGGATAGCACGCTCAAACGAGCTTTAGGTTAGGAAATCTGCACCCCTCAATCTAAGAAGACCACCGGGAACCCCGATAGTGCCCCGAAGCATCGAATCGAAAAACGTGCTACCGACTTGCCACGGACCTAGACGTTGAACTTGAAGTCCACGATATCTCGTTACAAAGTCACTCTCTCGTTAACACCACCAAAAGGAGCGTTATCCAATGAAGCGTTCCGATTCTTAAGCTTCGGGCATTACGCCTTCGGTGGCCAGCGCGGGTCATCCGCGGAAAAGATCGCCAAGACTCATCTGGATTGCCCAGGCTGCGAACGAAATCGGCGTGAACGACGCGTCCTTCCGAGTCCACTACTTCGTGCCGCAGGCCTCCGCCCCGATGCCGCTGCTCGGTGCTGTCGCGGCCACCACCAAACACATCGAGGTGGCCAACGGTGTCATCGACATGCGCTAGCGCATCTCATGGTTGTGACGTTGGATAGCGGCTGCCGCCCGCGGCTGCGCCGCGGTTGCCCCCGACGTGACCGACTGGCCCACCTGAGCCCTGTCAGTGACCGTTGCCGAGTCCTCCCGTGAGTCGGGCGTGGAACCCAGTCGTGAACTCGTTCATCCCGACGAGCTCGACCGTCTTGCCGTGCTGTTCGTATTTGGTCTCGATTGCGTCGAGCGCCGCGACGGTGGAGGCATCCCAGATGTGGGATCTCGTGAGGTCGATGATGACTCGGTCAGGGTCGTCGGCGTACTCGAACATGGTGGTGAGGTCGTTGCTGGAGGCGAACAGGAGCTGACCCTCGACTGTGTAATGCGCGATCCGAGCGCCATCCTGTTCAGTGATCTCACGCCTGACGTCGATGAGGTGGGCGACGCGGCGCACGAACATCACAGAGGCGACGAACACGCCGACGACGACACCGACGGCGAGGTTGTGGGTGGCGACGACGACGGCGACGGTGATGACCATGACGGTCGTCTCACTTTTAGGCATCCGGCGCAGGGTGGAGGGCTTGATGGAGTGCCAGTCGAAGGTACCTACGGAGACCATGATCATCACCGCGACCAGCGCCGCCATGGGGATGATCGCAACGATGTCGCCGAGGACGACGATGAGGGCCAAGAGGAACACACCTGCGAGGAACGTCGAGATGCGGGTGCGGGCCCCGGACGCCTTCACGTTGATCATGGTCTGCCCGATCATCGCGCAGCCACCCATGCCGCCAAACAGGCCGGAGAGCAGGTTCGCGACGCCCTGCCCCCAGCTCTCCCGGGTCTTGTTCGAGTGGGTGTCGGTCACATCGTCCACGAGCTTCGCCGTCATGAGCGATTCCATCAGGCCTACCAGCGCCATCGCGAGGGCAAACGGCGCGATGATCGTGAAAGTCCCCCATGTCAGCGGCACATTCGGTATGAACAGCTCGGGAAGGCTGCGCGGCAGCTCACCCTTGTCGCCGACTGCGGGTACGTTGATCGAGAAGACGACCGCGGCGGCGGTCACCAGAGCGATCGAGACCAGTGGGGCCGGTATGACCTTAGTGATCTTCGGTATGAGGACCATGATCAGCAGCCCGACCGCGACGAGAGGGTAGACCATCCAGGGCACGCCGATGAGTTCGGGCACCTGTGCCATGAAGATGAGGATCGCCAGCGCGTTGACAAAGCCGACCATGACGCTGCGCGGGATGAATCGCATGAGTCTGGCGACTCCGAAGACGGCGAGGAGGATCTGGAAGACCCCAGCCAGAAGCACCGTCGCGATGAAGTAGTCCAAGCCGTAGTCGCGGGCGACGGGGGCGATAACGAGAGCGATAGCGCCCGTCGCCGCGGTGATCATGGCGGGTCTGCCGCCGAGGAACGCGATGGACACTGCCATCACGAATGAGGAGAACAAGCCCGCACGTGGATCGACGCCCGCGATGATCGAGAACGAGATCGCCTCGGGAATGAGCGCCAGCGCCACGACCAGGCCTGCGAGAACCTCGCGAGTGAGGATGCGCGGGGTCTTCAGTGCGGTGAGCACCGACGGTTCGGGCCGGTACCGACCCTTGTCTTCTTTGGTCGCAGTGGGCAAGGCCATGCGGTACCTCCATCTGTTCAGGGCGGCGCTCTCAGGCCAGGAGCGGAGAATGTCTGGTGGTGCGCGACAACGCGCGGCTTCGCCTGGCGATAGATCGCCACGGCGGAGGCATGTCCAGTCTCATGTGGACACGAGAGTCAACACTAACGTAACGTGAGAGTTGTGTCGAACTGAGACGATGAGATGAGGAGGCTCTCGTGCCCGAAGCGGGAATGATGCACATCGGAGAGCTGGCTGAGCGGACAGCTCTGTCGCAGCGCACGATCCGCCACTACGACGAGATCGGACTCTTGACGCCCTCCGGACGCTCCGAGGGCGGGTTCCGGCTCTACACTGAGGGCGATCTCGGCAGACTCCTGCTGATCCGGCGCATGAAGCCACTGGGATACTCGCTCGATCAGATGGGCGACCTACTCCGGGCGCTCGACGGCGCAGATGGCGTCGGTGCTGCCGCCGAGAGCGCCCGGCGGGCGCTGAACGATTTCCGCACCGACGCGGAGGAACGCCGCGCGAAGCTTGCCAAGCAGCTTGACGCCGCTGACGAGTTCATCGGCCTGCTCGCCGCGCACTCCTCGGACTGAGTCGAAACAGACACACGATGCGCTATCTGTGCCAGCGAGGCCACTTCGAAGCGTTCATGGCTGCAGTGGACGGCAACGGATTCGCCACCGCCGCACCGCTGGACCGGCAGTAGCCCAACATATTCCAGCCCGGCTCCGCCCTGCCGGTCGTCCCCATGGTGCCCGAGCTGCGTTAGCACATTTCCTACGGCTCCGGCACCCACGCTTCTGTCGAGCAAACCGCCGAGGACGGACTCAACCTGATGTCGTCCACTCTGGTCTCCGAGACCAACGCCGAGCCCCTGAGCGAAATCCAGGCAGACCAGATCAGTCGCTACCGCGCCGCATGGAAGACGGCGGGCCATGCTTGGACGCCGCGCGCGTCGGTTTCGCGCTCCGTCTTCCCCATCGCTGACGGCGCGGACATGCAGATGTTCGGCATGCAGGCCTCCGGCTCCGATCAGCTGGGCATGCTTCCCGACGTCGGCGCCTCCACCTTCGGTCGCACCTTCGCCGCTTAGCCCGACAAGCTCATTGAGCAGCTCAAAGCCGATCCCGCCGTCATATCCGCCGACGCCCTGCTCATCATCATCCCCACCGGGATGGGCGTGGACGTCAACGTGAAGATCTTGGACAACTTCGCCACGCATGTCGCCCCCGCTTTCGGTTGGCAGCCGAACCGCGAAGGCCCAGTTACCGGCTATCCCATCGAGTAATTCCTGCAGGTTGCAGGGCCTTCGCGCAACCGTCAGTTCAGTGCATTTTGAATAGTTCAGCACACGTTGTATTGTTCAGTACATGCTGACTATTGCTTCACGCCTCGACGTCATGAACCGGCTCGGCCGGGCCATGGCTGATCCGACGCGCTCCCGAATCCTGATGACCCTACTCGACGGTCCGGGCTACCCGGCCGAGATTTCGCAAAGCTTGGATCTGACCCGCTCGAACGTCTCGAACCACCTGTCCTGCCTACGCGATTGCGGCATCGTCGTCGCCAAGCCGGAGGGCCGCAAGACTCGCTACGAAATCGCCGATCCGCACCTCGCGGCAGCGCTCGACGCGCTAGTTAACGCGACGTTGGCTATCGACGAAAACGCCCCGTGCATCGCCCCTGAGTGCTCGGTGCCCGGCTGCGGCGAGAAAGGAGCGGACGCATGAGCTCGGCGTGTGGATGCAAACACGAACCCGCCACGGAGATCGAAGATCTCGATCGGCCATGGTGGAAGGACCCCGAGCTACTGCTACCGATCTTCTCCGGCGTAGCCCTCATTACAGGGCTGGCGCTGGACTGGTCCGACTTGGAGACGCCCGCAACGGTGCTGTTTTGGGTCAGCCTGCTGTTGGGCGCGTACACGTTCGCGCCTGGAGCGATCCGGAACCTTGTCACGAAGCGCAAGCTCGGCATTGGCTTGCTTATGACGATCAGCGCGGTCGGCGCGGTGATCCTTGGTTTCGTCGGAGAGGCCGCGGCGCTGGCGTTCCTGTACTCGATCGCCGAGGCGCTTGAAGACAAGGCGATGGACCGGGCCCAAGGCGGACTGCGGGCACTGTTGAAGCTGGTACCGCAAACCGCGACCGTGCTGCGCGACGGTACGACGGCCGAAGTCGCAGCGAAGGACCTTGAGGTTGGCGAGCTCATGGTCGTACGCCCCGGGGAGCGGATCGCCACAGACGGCATCATTCGTTCCGGACGCTCCAGCCTTGACACCTCAGCGATCACCGGAGAATCCATTCCGGAGGAGGTCGCGCCCGGCGACGAGGTGCCCGCGGGAGCGATCAACTCCGCCGGTGTGCTGGAGGTCGAGACGACCGCAGCTGGAACGGACAACTCACTGACCACACTCGTGGACCTGGTCGAGCAGGCGCAGGCGGAAAAGGGCGACCGCGCCCGGATCGCCGACCGGATTGCCCGCCCCCTAGTGCCCGGGGTGATGATTCTGGCGGTGCTGGTCGGCGTG
>OKMY01000372.1_pt1 | contig 15439 bp, 15 predicted proteins | sample 1614131 | NCBI WGS metagenome assembly OKMY01 (sample SAMN04436908, study PRJEB24849) | human gut metagenome | biome: human gut; feature: NICU; material: stool | host: Homo sapiens | place: USA: Saint Louis, MO | collected 2012-04-20 | reverse complement strand
CCTTTTTTTAATGCATATTTTGTTGCTGATATAAATGAAGCATCTGTTTCTAATAGCCTAAATAGCTTGAAATACTATATGATAATAATAATAGGAATAAGCTTAGTGTTAATTATAGGAGCAACTTATATAATATCTTATAAGTTTTCAAAGCCATTACTTTCTTTAGTGGATTTAATGTCAAAGGGAAGCCTTGAGCCGATAGGTGATAATAATAGTAAAATGAATGAGACCTATGAAATTAGAGTTCTAACAGAAGCTTATGATGATATGATAGAGAAAATAGATTACTATGTAAAAAATCTTATATCAGAGGAAGAAGAGAGACGAAAAGCAGAGCTAAATGCATTGCAAATGCAAATAAATCCTCATTTCTTATATAATACACTGAGTACAATTAAGTACTTAGCAAGAGGCGAGAAGATAAATGAAGTTGAAAATACAATAGATGCTTTAATTTCTATTTTAAGAAATACCATAGGGACAACTGAAGAAATGGCAACAATAGAATCAGAAATAGAAAATTTAAAGCAATATGTTTATATTAATAAGTTAAGGTTTGGGGGAGAAACTAACGTAACATTCAAAGTAGATGAAAGTTGTAGAAATTTATTAATCCCTAAACTAATAATTCAGCCATTTATTGAAAATGCATTTTTCCATGCGTTCACTGGAAATTCAAGAGGAGAAATTAATGTATTTATAACCCCGCCGGGCTTGGCCCAGTTGGAGACCTCGTACCACTCGAAGCCCGCGGCTCGCGTGCGGTAGGCGATGAGCTCGTAGGCATCGGCCATGAAGTCCGGATCGGGCTCGCTGAGTTCGCCGCGGCGCAGCTGGCGGGCCATTTTGGTGTTGCCCTCGACGATGAGCGAGTATGCGCTCACGTGGTCCGGCTGCATCTCGGTGATCGCGTCGATCGTGGTCTCGACATCCGCGAGGCTTTCCCCCGGCGTTCCATAGATCATGTCGAGGCTCACCTGCAGGCCTGCCTCCCGGGCCCACGCGACGGCCCGCGGGACGGACTCTGGGTTGTGGGTGCGGTCGAGGATCGCGAGCACACGCGGCACCGCCGATTGCATGCCGAAACTCACGCGTGTAAACCCAGCCTCGGCAAGTCGCATCAGGGAGTCTCGCGTAACGGAGTCGGGGTTCGCCTCGGTCGTCACCTCGGCGCCCGGGGCGAGAGGGATAAGCGAGTCGAGGTGGGCGAGCATGCGCGCCTGGTCATCTGCAGGCAGAAGCGTGGGGGTCCCGCCTCCGAAGAACACGGTGACCACGCGGTCGTACGTGAAGTCCGACGCTTGATCGTCTGCGAGTGTGAGCTCCATTTCGCGCATCGCATTGGCAGGATATTCGGCTTGCGATCCTCCCCCACCAAGCTCCCTCGCCGTGTAGGTGTTGAAGTCGCAGTAGCCGCAGCGCACCGCGCAAAACGGCACGTGAATGTAGACCGAGAGCCCTCGGCGCTCGGCGTTAGTTCCCGCGGCCATCGGTGATGAGCGAGGCAGGGAATTCGAAGGAGATGCCGGCGCTCTCGAGCGCCGCGAGGCACCCCCTTGCCATCGAGGTGTACACGGGCGTTTCCGTGTCGCGGGCCCAGCTCAAGAGTGCCTTGGCGCTCGTTGGATCGATCTCGCTCGAGAGACCGCGGAAGATCTCGCCTATGCTTACGCCGTGCTCGGGAACCGAAAGCACTTCGATTTCGTCACCCGGGCGCACAACGCCTTCCCGCACAACGCGGAAGTACGCGCCCGACTTGCCGTAGGCGTTGAAGCGGCGGCCCCATGCTCCTCGGGGCTCGATCCCAGCCTGATCGGCGAAGCGCCCCATCCACACGGCGAAAGTTTTGCAGGGCTGGCGCGGCACGCTCGCCTGAAGCTCGGCACCGCCAATCCGCCAGCGCGAGCCAATGACAACCTCGTCAGTATCAATGCCCTCCGTGACGAGATTTTCGCCGAAGGCACCGTCGGGCAAGCCGCTCAAACCTTCCCGGCGCGCAAGTTCGTCGCGGGTTTCGCGCGCGAAAGCGTACACGGCCTTGAAAAGACCGCCGTGGTGTTCGGTATCGCCCTGCACATCGCCAAGCACGCCGTGCGTAAGGAGCTTGATGCCCTCCGCGCGCGGGACCTTGTTGATCCCCGAGCGGATGCCCGTTTCCTCGACGTGGAAGAGTGATTCCACCGTGCACGTCGCAATCACGCGCGCGGGGCCTTGAGCGATAGCGACCGAAAGTGGTTCGACGTTCATGTTCGTCCCCTTACTTGTTTTTGCCGTCCGACGATCCGCCGTCCGAGCGCAGCGCCGCGATGAAGGCCTCTTGCGGCACGTCGACCGAGCCGATCGACTTCATGCGCTTCTTACCTTCTTTCTGCTTCTCGAGAAGCTTGCGCTTACGGGAGATGTCGCCCCCGTAGCACTTGGAAAGCACGTCCTTGCGGATCGCGCGAATGTTTTCGCGCGCAATGATGCGCGAGCCGATCGCCGCCTGGATCGGCACCTCGAACTGCTGGCGCGGAATGAGGTTCTTGAGCTTGCCAGCCATTTCCACGCCGTAGTGGTAGGCCTTGTCGCGGTGCACGATCGCACTGAACGCGTCCACGGTTTCGCCCTGGAGAAGCATGTCAACCTTGACCAGGTCGGCCGCTTCCTCGCCCTGAACGTCGTAGTCGAGCGAGGCGTAGCCCTTCGTACGGCTCTTGAGCTGATCAAAGAAGTCGAACACGATCTCGGCGAGGGGAAGAATGTAGCGGAGCTCAACGCGGTCTTCGCTCAGGTAGTCCATGCCCTTCATCGTGCCGCGCTTGGACTGGCACAGTTCCATGACGGTGCCCACGAATTCCTTGGGCACGAGGATCGTGGATTTCGCGACGGGTTCGCGGATTTCGTGGACCTTGCCCTCGGGGAAATCGGAAGGGTTGAGTACCTGGACTTCGGTGCCGTCCTCCATCGTCACGTGGTAGATCACACTCGGGGCGGTGGAAATCAAGTCAAGGCTGAATTCACGCTCGAGCCTCTCGCGCACGATTTCGAGGTGGAGCAGCCCGAGGAACCCCACGCGGAAGCCGAAACCAAGCGCGGTCGAGGTTTCGGGCTCGTAGTTGAGCGCGGCGTCGTTGAGTTTGAGCTTATCGAGCGCGTCGCGCAGCGCGGGGTAGTCGGAGCCGTCGATCGGGAAGAGGCCGGAGAACACCATTGGTTTGGGCTCGGAGTATCCGGGAAGGGCTTCTTCGGCACCTCGGAGCGCCGCGGTTACCGTGTCACCGACCTTCGACTGGCGCACGTCCTTCACACCCGTGATGAGGTACCCGACTTCGCCGGGCCCGAGGCCCTTGGTGGGCTTCGGTTCGGGAGAGATCACGCCGATCTCGAGAAGCTCGTGAGTCGCGCCCGTCGACATCATCTGGATCTTTTCGCGCGGGTCGAGCTGCCCGTCGACGACACGCACGTACGTCACAACACCGCGGTACGTGTCGTACACGGAATCGAAAATCATCGCACGCGAGGGCGCATCAATCTGCCCATGAGGCTTCGGGATCGTGCGCACGACGTGATCGAGAAGTGCCTCCACGCCCTCGCCGGTCTTGCCCGAAACCTTGAGCACGTCTTCAGGCTCGCAACCCACGAGCTGCGCGATTTCCGCGGAGTACTTTTCGGGATCAGCGGCGGGCAGGTCGATCTTGTTGAGCACCGGAATGATCTCGAGGTCGTTGTCGAGCGCAAGGTACAGGTTCGCGAGGGTCTGCGCCTCGATACCCTGCGCGGCGTCGACGAGCAGAATCGCGCCCTCGCAGGCCGCAAGCGAGCGCGAAACCTCGTAGGTGAAGTCCACGTGACCCGGCGTATCGATCATGTTGAGTGCGTACGCCTCGCCGTCCACAACCCACGGCATGCGCACGGCCTGGCTCTTCACCGTGATGCCGCGCTCGCGTTCGATATCCATGCGGTCGAGGTATTGGGCCCGCATCGCACGCTCGTCGACGACCCCGGTAAGCTGGAGCATCCGGTCAGCGAGGGTCGATTTTCCGTGATCGATATGCGCAATGATGCAGAAGTTACGGATCCTCTCCATAGAGGTCGCGGCTGGCTCAATCTCGCGCATGTTCGCGGGGGCGCTAGTCAACGGGAATCCTTTCGACGGGCATAGATGATTCCATTGTTCCATGCACGGACAGTTTTGGCCCGTTCACGCGGGCCCACGTACGGGTTGATACGGTCACACCATGAGCCTTTTCTCCTCCCTCCGGTCCATCGCGGGCTCCCTTGCCCGCAACCGTCAGGTGCAACGCGCCGCGCGTCGCCTTGCGCGGGAGGGGGTGCGCACGCTCGAAGGAAAAATGAGGGGTTCCGACGGTGGCCGGGCAAACGTCGGGCCAGATTCGCACGCCGATGCCCGCGCGAGCGACACCCGAACCGCTCTCCCCGACCGTGCGGGCAACGCTCCCCTGAACATCACGTACACCCCCTCCGCTGATGGCAATCCGGATCCGGGCGAAATCGTGTGGGCGTGGATCCCGTTCGAGGAGGACCGCTCACAAGGCAAAGACCGCCCCGTTCTCGTGATCGCCGACGAAGGCGGCGGCGTAATCGTGGCGCTCATGCTCACCTCACGCGATCGCGGCAAAGGCGATCACACCGATGAACACGGCAATCGTTGGGTCGATATCGGCACCGGGTCGTGGGATTCGCGGCATCGTCCCTCCGAGGTGCGGGTCGATCGCCTCATTCGCCTCGAGGCCTCGAAGGTGCGCCGCGAGGGCGGCAAACTGGACAAAGCACGCTTTGAGCGGGTGGCTAATGCCACACGTGACGCGCATGGTTGGTGAGTTTCAACTCTGGGCTTTCACGCTTAGCGCTGGTAAAGTTGACGGCTGTATGTGTGAACATACTGCGCTGTGTGCGGCGCACCTTCGCCCCTTTCGTGTCTCTGGGGCAGAGTGCTGCATGCGCCGGCGTGAGTTTTTCCGTTCGTGATGCGAACGTTTGACGTCTCCAGGCGACACCCCACCGCCCGTCCCCGTCGAGCGCGAGCACCTCTCATGAGCGGCGTTTCACCTCAACATCTAGAAAAGGCACCTCGTGGCAAACATCAAGTCCCAGATCAAGCGCAACAAGACCAACGCGAAGGCTCAGGCACGCAACAAGGCGTACCGCAGCGAGCTCAAGACCTACGTGCGTAAGGTTCGCACCGCGGTCGCTGCCGGCGATGCGGAAGCATCGACCAAGGCTCTTCGTGAGGCTTCGCGCAAGCTCGACAAGGCTGTGTCGAAGGGCGTCATCCACAAGAACCAGGCTGCAAACCGCAAGTCGGGTCTCGCAAAGCTTGTAGCGACGCTCGAGAAGTGAGCATAGTTCTCACGTTTTAGTGTGACGGAAGGCCCCGCTTCGGCGGGGCCTTTTTCGTTGTCTTGTTGGCAATGGATCGACCAGTGTGTCGACCTACCTAGCCGAAGATGATCCGCACCTGCGCGACGAGGTCCTTCGCGAACGACAGCACGAGAAGAAGCGTGAGAAGCGCACCTCCCACCACCCACAGTGCGGTTCTCCAGTCGAAACGATTCATGCCCGGCCCCTCCTCGCGCGCGAAATCTCAACGATGAGGCGTTGAAGCGCCCACATTGGGTCACGATCATTACCCTTGACCGCGGCATCCGCTGCAGCGAGGGATTCGAACACCGAGGCGAGCGCTCGCTCCGAGTAGTGGCGGGCGAGCTGAGCGTTGTTGCGGAACATCCAGTCCTGCATGCCTGTGCTCTTTGCCGTCGCACCGGGAATCGCTGCCTGCGCCACCTGCCTGGCCTTGCGCACAATCGTCGCGACGATGGCGACGGAAGACAGCCCCGAGAGTTCGGCTTGGCGAAGCAGCACGAGCGCTTCGCGTTCTTTGCCGGCGAGGCAGGCGTCGGCGATCGCAAAACCCGTTGTCTCCGCACGACCTGCCGTAAGGGCCTCGACGTGCCTGAGCGTGATGGGGCCAGCCTGCTGCCCCGGCTCGGGTTCGGTGTCGCGCATGAGTTGGGTGCTCACGGCCGCTAGTTCCATGAGGTCCGCCCCAAAGGCATCGACGAGGGCTTTGACCGCATCGGAGTTGACGCGGCGCCGCGCACGTGAAAACTCGCTCATCGCGAAGGTCATCTTTGCTTTCGCGGTTTTGATCTCTGCCGCGTTCACCCACGGGGCGCCCGATTTCTTCACGGCGTCGAGGAGCTTCTTGGCGCGCTGATCACCGCGATTGATGAGCACGAGCGTGACGTCCTGCTCGGGGCTCTTCACGTATTCCAGAAGAGCGTTGATGAGAGGCTCCGCGCCACGTGTCACCTCGTCGATGATGACGAGGCGTGGCTCTCCGAATAGCGAGGGGGCCGTGTATTGGAGCAGGTCGCTCTTCGAGATCTCAGTCGAGGCGAAGCGGTGGATTTCGATGTCCGCGTGGCGTTCGCGACTAAGGTTCACGATGCGCTCGAGCGCGCGCTGGGCGAGGAGCGCTTCCTTGCCCGCGATAAGTACAACGGGCGCGGGTTCGATACTGTGCCACTGGACTTCGGCCATGGGGAGAGTCTATCGACCACATCGCGAACGCTTTGCGCTTGACGCGAGGTCAGCGACTACGGTGGCTCATGACATCTAAATGTATACAACAAACTAGAGGTGGAATCCGTGTTGGGTTTGAGTGCGCTGCTGCTGTTCGTCATGGGCATACTCGCGGGCATCGTCAATGCAGCCGTCGGATCCGGCTCTCTCCTCACCCTTCCCGTGCTCCTCGCACTCGGCGTCCCGCCCGGCGTGGCCGTGCGCACCAACACGATCGGCATGTCCTTCGCGACAATCGCCTCCGTCCTTGGCTTCCGCAAAGAAATCGCGGCGGAGAAGCGTCACCTCGCTCCCCTCTCGCTCACCACGATCATGTGCGCGAGCGCCGGCTCGATACTGCTCCTCCTCTCCCCCTCGAGCGCTCTCGACATCGTCGTGCCCATTCTCATCATCGTTGCGCTCGCCCTCGTCATCGGTCAGCCCTACCTGACGGCGTGGCTCAATAAACGGCGCGAGGCCGATCCTGGCACGCAAACCGGCCCCGTCGGCGAGGCATACGAAAGCCCGTGGCTCGTCGCGCCCATGGGGGCGGCCGCCGTCTATGGCGGATACTTCACCGCTGCACAGGGCGTTCTCTACATGGGTATCCTCGGCATCGCCACGTCCCGCAGCATGAAAGACGTCAATCCGGTCAAGAACCTCATGCAGCTCTACGTCAATGCGACGGCCGCAATTGTCTACCTCGTGGCGTTTTTATTTTTCGACGCGCACGTGTGGTGGGCTGGCGTCGTCATTCTCGCCGCGGGCGGAATGATCGGTGGCTATGTTGGCTCGCACGTTGCGAAGCGTCTACCGAACTCGGTATTGCGCGCGACCATCGTCGTCGTCGCGCTCGTCGCACTCGTGCGACAGTTCGTCTAGAAAAACGTGAGGGCGCTAGTTACCGATCCTCGTCGGCCAAATTCGAGAGGCTCGCGACGAAAGCGTCGCGCGATGCCTCGAGGTGGGCACGCATCCGCTCGTGCGCGTTGTGCGCATCGCCCGCGCGCACGAGGTCGTAAATTATTTTGTGCTGATCCCAGGCTGACGTATCGCGCGTAACCGTGAAGCCACGATGCGCGCTATGAAGCCACTCCACGCGCCCGCCGATCTGCTGGAGGATGTGGCTCAGGACAGGGCGCATGGCTAGATCCGCAAGTCCCTGGTGCACGCGGAGATTCGCCTCCGCGATTCCAGCACCGTCTCGATTCGCAAACGCTTCGTCGCCTTGCGCGAGGGCATCCTCAATTTCCGTGCACAGACGGCGCGAACGCTCGACATGGGCAGCCCCGGGAGCGGAGAACTCGGCAAATCGCGCGGCTGCGTCCCGCACGAGTGAGGTTTCGAGTGTGATGCGGAGGTCAAACAGCTCGCGCGCATCGTCAAAGGGCGGGTGGGCCACGCGGGATCCGACGTTTGCCCGCGTATCAACGAATCCCTCCGCCGTGAGGATGCGCAATGCCTCACGCACCGGGACGCGCGACAGCTCAAACTCCTTCGCCAAGGCAACTTCACGAAGCGGAGTGCCGGCCGCGTACTGGGCAGCGATAATTCGCTTGCGCAGGGTGGCGGTCACGGTCTTCGCCGCGGCGTCAGACACGCATGAACTCCCTTCCGGGGACGGCATCGAGCAACCCTCGCGTGTACTCGTGTTGAGGGTTTCGCACGACATCGTACACCGAGCCCTTTTCCACGACCTTTCCGGCCTTCATCACCACGACATCGTCCGCGAGATTTGCCACCACCGCGAGGTCGTGGGTGATGAACACGCAACTGACGCCAAGGTCTTTTTGAAGGTCTCCGAGGAGATCGAGGATCTGGTCTTGGACGAGAACGTCAAGGGCCGAGACGGCCTCATCGCACACGAGGAGTTGAGGATGCGCCGCCAGTGCGCGGGCGATTGCGACGCGTTGACGCTGACCGCCCGAGAGCTGCCCGGGAAGCACGCGAGCGGCACTCGACGGTAGTGCAACGTGATCGAGCACCTCGAGTACACGCGCACGGCGCTCGCTCTTGTGCCCGACTCCGAATGTGTCGAGGGGCTCGCGCACGATCCGTTCGACCGTCCACATCGGGTTGAGCGACGAGTACGGGTCCTGGAACACGGGCTGCGTGAAGCGGCGCAGTTCCTTGCGCTGCCGTGCGCTCGCGTCCACGACTGAGCGCCCGTCGAGCTTCACTTCCCCGCCCGTCGCTTCCTGCAAACCGAGGATAATCGAGGCCAGGGTCGATTTTCCCGACCCCGATTCGCCGATGATCGCGAGGGTCGATCCGCGTCGCACCGTGAAACTGACGTCGTCCACTGCACGAACCTCCCCCTTGCGCGCGCCGCGCAAGCGAAAGACTTTCGTCACCTTCTCAACTTCGAGGACATTTTCGCTCGGCGCCCCTTCTCCCCCCTCGCATGCGGAAGCACTCTTCTTCGTTCCTTCGAGCGTGGGGGATGCGTCAACGAGCTCCCGCGTGTATGGGTGCTGAGGATTCGCTAAGACCTGCCCCGGCGCCCCTCTTTCAACGATCTCGCCCTTGCTCATCACGAGAACGGTGTCGGTTCGATCGGCCGCAACACCAAGATCGTGCGTCACAAACAGCAGCGACATCCCGCGTTCTTCCACGAGGGATTCGAGGTGGTCAAGAATGTGTTTTTGAACGGTGACGTCGAGTGCACTCGTCGGCTCATCCGCGATCACGAGGTCGGGGTCACCCGCGAGTGCAATCGCGATGAGAATCCTCTGGCGCATGCCCCCGGAAAACTCGTGCGGATACTGCTTCGCACGCCGCTTCGGATCCGGGATGCCCGATTCCGCCATAAGCTGCACGACCTCGCGCTCGATCGCCTTCTTGTCCTTCATCCCGTAAGCGCGAAGCGCATCGGCAATGTGATCGCCAACCCGCATCGTCGGATTGAGGTTCGACATCGGGTCCTGAGGCACGAGCGCGATCCGCTTGCCGCGGACGTCTCGCCATCGTGCCGACGACGCGTTCACGAGCTCGGTTCCGCGATAGGTGATCGAGCCACCCGTGATGCGACCTTCGCCCGGCAGTAGGCCGAGGATGGAGGCGATCGTCGTGGACTTGCCAGAACCGGACCCGCCTACGAGTGCGAGCTTCTCCCCCGGTCTAAGCGTGAAAGACACTCCGCGAACAGTGGGGCTGGCCGCGCTCCCGTACGTGACGTCAAGGTCGCGTACCTCAAGCACAAATTCATCTGTGTGCATCATGGAACCTCACCTTCCTGCCGCATATCCTTGCTGGCCGCGATTGTTCGCCGCGGCACCGAGCATTCCTGTCTCCGGGTCGCGCGTCACGGCGCTCAAACGCCCGAGTGACCACGTCCCTGCCCGCACGACTCGGTGTCCGCGAGCCTCGAGTTCGCCAATGACCTCATCGCCCAGCGAATCCTCGACCACGAGCTGACCGGGTTCCCACGTGCGCGGCCAAAAGCTCTCGAGCATCGAGGTCGTGTGCATCATGGGCGATTCGATCGCCTCTTGCGGGCTGTACCCGCCCACGAGCACGCGCAGAAGGAAGAGAAGCTGCCACTGATCCTGCTGATCCCCTCCCGGCGTTCCGGTCGCGAGGATAGGCTCGCCGTCTTTCAGCACGAGAGTGGGGCTCAGCGTCGTGCGGGGTCGTTTCCCGGGGGTAAGGGCCGACGGTGACCTTTCGTCCAGCCACGTCATCTGGAGCCGAGTGCCAAGGCAAAAACCCAGTTCGGGAATCGTCGGTGAGGACTGGAGCCACCCACCCGAAGGTGTCGCGCTCACCATATTGCCGAACCGATCCACGACATCGATGTGAACCGTGTCGCCGCGCAACTCACCCGTTTCAGGATCGGTTTCTTCCTCCCCCGTGTTCACGCGCACGGTCGGCTCACCTGCGGCGTCACCGCGGGCGCCGCCGCGCGCATCGTATGCCTCACGGGTTTCAGCACACACGAGCGTTGGGACGCGCCCACCGGGGAAACCGGGGCGAAGCTCCTCCGACGCTTTCTCGCCTATCAGCGCGCGGCGAGAGGCGAGGTACTCCTCGCTCAACAGTTCCTCGAGCGGCACACTGTTGTCGTCGCCGAAAAACGCATCGCGATCGGCAAGCGCGAGCTTGAGGGCCTCCGCGATCGTGTGGATACCGCGAGCCGTCGACGGATCGAGATCTTCATCCTCAAAGCCCTCGAGAATACCGAGCGCAAGAAGCAGCACAGGCCCCTGGCCCCACGGGCCCGTCTTATAGAGGTCGAAGCCCCTAAATGACGCAACCGTCGGGCTCTCCACGCGCGCACCCGGGCACGCGAGGTCCTCCTCAGTCAGCACCCCCGCGTAATCACCGCCGTCGGAATGCCGGTGCGGCTCCTGCACAAAAGCGGCCATCGCTTTGGCGACGGGGCCCGTGCGCCAACGCTCACGCGCTGCACGAATCCCACTGGCACGGTCCTCGTGCTCCGCGGCTACATCGACAAGATCCTCGAGCACAGTCGCGTAAGCAGGATTCTTCACGATGTCGCCGGCTTTCGGCGCGATACCGTCGCGTAGCCAGAGATCGGCAGACGTCGGCCAGTGCTCCTCGAAAAACTCGCGCATGGACTCAATGACGCCTGCCGCGCGTTCGAGCAAAGGATGGCCCTCGCGCGCGTACCCAATCGCGTACGAAAGAACCTCCCCCAAGGTGAGCGTTCCGTACTCTTGAAGCAGAAGCAGCCAGGCGTCTACGGCGCAAGGAATCGCGGCCGCAAGCGCACCCGAACCGGGCACACGTTCGAGTCCGAGCGCCCGATATGTTTCGACACTCGCACCGGCGGGAGCAGCGCCTTGCCCCATGAGTACACGCGGATGGCGCGGGTCCTCGGCAGTCACGAATACCCCCGTCATGTCACCACCGGGGCCGTTTAAGTGGGGCTCGACGATGTGCAGCACGAATGCCGCAGCCGTCGCCGCATCGAACGCGTTACCGCCCTTTTCCAGGACCGATTGCGCGCTCGCGGTCGCAAGCCAGTGCGTCGATGCGCTCATCCCAAAAGTGCCCTTGAGATCAAGACGAGCGAGCGTAGCCGGGGCGGGTGTAAACGACGTCGTCATGGGGTCATTCCTTCGACGAGTTGGGATCGAGTGCATCGCGCAACGCATCACCAAAAAGGTTGAACGCGAAGCAAATGAGCACGATGGTCAAGCCAGCCGCAATCGCGACGGTAGGTGAGCGGTAGATGTACTGCTGCGCATCGGAAAGCATGATGCCGAGGCTCGGCGCTGGCGGTTGGATACCGAGGCCAAGGAACGACAGCATCGACTCGCCGATGACGGCGGCGGGAAGGATCACCGTCACCTGCACAATGATCGCGCTGAGCGTGTTCGGCAGAATGTGCATCCCGAGGACCCTCACGAGGGAAGCATCGGCAGCAATCGCCGCCGAGACGAAGGCCTCGCCCTTCAGCCGCATCGTTTCGCCGCGCACGACGCGCACCATCGACGGAATATTGCCAACGCCCAATGCAATCGCCGCATTGGTGAGGCTCGCACCCGAGATCGCGGCAAGACCCACGGCGAGCACAAGAAACGGAAATGCAAGAGTCACGTCAACAAAGCGAGAGATGACCATATCCGCCTTGCGCCAATATCCCGCGAGCAAGCCGAGCGGCGTCCCCACGACAACTGCGAGAGCAACGGCGAGAAGGCCGACGAGAAGCGATGCTCGGGTGCCGTACAGCAAGCGAGCACGTCACGCCCAAGGTCGTCGGTTCCGAGCCAAAAGCCCTCCGTGAACGGCACCTGGAAGGGGTAGGTGAAATTTGTGTCGGCGTAGTGGTACGGAGAGATCACTGGCGCAAGTAGCGCCGCGAGAATCACGAACGCCACGAGCACGGAACCGACGAGGCCCGCGGGAGAAGCGAGGAGACGCCTGCCCACGCCTTTCGTAGGGGCGTAAGTATCGGATGAGTGTGAGATCGCGGTAGCAGTCACGATGCGGCACCTCCCGTTCTGATTCGCGGATTGACAACGGAGTAGAGGATGTCCACGAGGAAATTAATGACGATGTAGGCAACCGTCAAGAGCAGCACAACGGCCTGGATCACGGGATAGTCACGCGAAAACACCGCATCGAGCGTGATGCGCCCGATGCCCGGGAGCGCGAAAATACGCTCGGTCACAACGGCACCCGAAATCAGACCGCCCAGCTGGAGACCGACAATCGTGACGAGCACGATGAGCGAATTGCGAAGGCCGTATCGAAACAAAATGCGCGAGGGCGCGATGCCCGTCGCCCGGGCCGTGCGCACGTAGTCCGTCGCCATCGTGTCGATGAGACTCGCACGAGTTTGGCGCGCGATGACTGCTGCGAGCCCCGATCCCAGCACGAAGGCAGGAAGCGTGAGGTAGTACAGGCACCTCAGCGGGTCCTCCGTAAGGGACACGTATCCCGAGGCGGGGAACCACCCGAGCGAGACGGCAAGCACGAGAATCGCGAGCAGGCCCAGCCAAAAATTCGGCACGGAGAGCCCGAAAAGAACGGCGATACTCGCCCCGAGCTCGTCGATTTTGCCCCTGCGACGCTCGGCAAAGACCCCGAAGAGCAGCCCGATCACGATCGCGACGATGATGGCATACAGCGAAAGCAGGACCGTGACGGGAAGGGCGGTCACAAGCATCGACACAACATCCTGGCCCGTACGCGTCGATTCCCCGAGATTCAGTGTGACCGTGTTCTTCACGAACGCGCCATACTGGACGATCAGAGGTTCTTCGAGCCCAAGACTTGCCCGAACCGCCTCGATTTGCTCCTTTGAGGCCTCCTCCCCCGCCATTGCGACGGCGGGATCGCCCGGAAGCGCACGTACGCCAACGAAGATCACGATCGACGACAGCACGAGCGTGCACAGCGACTCGAGGAAGCGTACGGAGATAAAGCGGGTCATGGCTGCTTCCCTTCGATAAAAGCCGCGTGGGAGAGCTTGACGACGCCGTCCGCGTAGGTCGAGACCCCCACGAGATTCGCCCTGTAGGCGGTGAGCGAGCGCTGGCGGTACAGGTAGATCACGGGGTTCGTTTCCTGCATGCGTTTCACAGCCGCTCCGTACAGCGCGGAGCGTTCGTCAAGGTCGGTGACTTCAGAAGCCTTCGTGAGCAGATCGTCGAGCGTGCGATCGCTGAAGGCCGCGTAGTTGTTGTTCGCGTCGGTGGTCCAGAAGTTGTACGCGTTGCCGTGGGGATCCACACGGCCAGACCAGCCGAGCTGAATCGCCTCGTACGTACCCGAATCCTGAGCCGAGAGCATTGCCGTGTACTCCGTAGGAACAACGCTTATGGCGAACCCCGCTTCCTTTACTTGGGCCTGCAGGGCCTGGGCGAAGCGGAGCGAATCTTGAGAATTCGAGACCTTGAGGGTGATCGGGTACGGCACCGGGGCGCCCGCCTGCTCGAGCAAACGCTTTGATTCCTCCGGATCGTACTCAGGACATTGAGTGGATTTCTCGGTCGCGAACGGACTCGAGGGCGAGATCGGCGAGCACGCCGCATCGAACCACCCGTTGAACACCGTGTTCACGAGGGCCTCGCGATCAATCGCCTTCGTGAACGCGAGTCGCACGCGTTCATCTGTCGCGATGAGCCCCTTATCGAGGGGGTGACCAGCGTCGTCCTTGGGCTCGAGGTTGATGGTGATGGCTTGGTATCCAAGCGAGAGCACCTGGAGAGTGTTGATATCACGCGAAGCCTTGACCGCTTCGATGTCCTGCGGCGAGATGCTGTCGGCAACGTGCACATCGCCACTTTGAATATTCGCGGCGCGGATGTTGGCATCGGCCATGATCCGGTATGTCACGCTGTCGAGTCGCACGTTGCGCGCGTCGTAGTAGAGCGGATCGCGTTCGACGGTAATTGAGGTTTGCGGAATGCGCTTAACGAATTTGAAAGCCCCGACCCCCACCGGATGCGATGCAAAGTCATCGCCGAGTTCCTCGAGGGCTTTCGGGGAGAGCATCATGCCTGCACGATCGGCAAGCGCAGCGGTAAACGGAGAAAATGACTTTTCGAAAGTCACTCGCACGGCGAACTCATCGATTGCCTCGATGCCGGTGATAGGGCCAAGCTCCGAACGCCGGGAAGACTGCTCGTGATTGAGGTGGCGATCAAGCGTGATACGAACGGCTTCGGCGTTAAACGGCTCACCGTCCGCAAAGACCGCATCCTCACGGAGGCGGATCACGACCTCACGCCCATCGTCGCTAATCTCGGGAAGAGCGGCGGCCAGCATCGGGACGATCTCACCCTTGTGGTTGAGGTCGTAGAGCTTCTCGCACATCGTTTGCATGACGTAACGGGTATAGAGCGAGGACGACGTCGTGGGGTCGAGCTTGTCGGGCTCCGCTGCGAGCGCCATGACGAGATCGCCTCCGTTGTGCAGGTTTTGACCCGTGGAATTACTGTCCACGATGTCGGGGCGTTCGGGGGGATCATCCAGTTCTTGGCGGGGCACGCACCCCACGCCTGCGAGCGCAACAAGGCCCGCGCCGAGGACCGTTCTGCGTTTCATCCCGCACCTCCCTTCCGAGAAGCATTCGGGGCACTTCCCCAAGTCGTTGTATACAAAGTAGGAGGTGCAGGGCAGTTCGTCTAGCGAGTTCACATCGTGAGACCTTTTGTATACATTGCTATCGTAAGGTGCGTACCAACCACCCATCCCCGGCGCGTTTCATCACCACCATCCCGTCAACATCCGTGCGCCTCACCGCCATTCCTCGCTCCGCTAGCAGTGACAAAGTGTGCTGGTGAGGATGTCCAAACGTGTTCGCGCCTACACCGATGACGGCAATCGAGGCGTGCGCCGCATCGTAGAGCGCCGGCTCTTGGCGGCGCGAGCCGTGGTGCGCGACTTTGACGAG
>OKMY01000346.1_pt1 | contig 16501 bp, 15 predicted proteins | sample 1614131 | NCBI WGS metagenome assembly OKMY01 (sample SAMN04436908, study PRJEB24849) | human gut metagenome | biome: human gut; feature: NICU; material: stool | host: Homo sapiens | place: USA: Saint Louis, MO | collected 2012-04-20 | reverse complement strand
CGGTGGTAGAGTCCGGCTTTCCTTCTCTTTCAGGCAAGCGGATGGCCATGAAAAAACGGATGACCTCGACGCCGCACGATGCGGTCTTTAAACGATTTCTTCGCCACCCGGAGACGGCGAAGACGCTGTATGGCTGTCCGTTTACGTTGATCGACGTTACGGTGATGCCAGATGATGACCTCGTGCAGCATCGGCGAGTCGCCTTGCTGGAGCTGATGCAAAAACATATTCGTCAGCGCGATCTCAGCAGCATAACGGAGTCGTTGGCGGCCGTTGTGATGCTGGGATACACTAACCGTCGGCAGTTGAGAATGCTGTTTCACTATATGCTGCAGTACGGTAATACGGCCGAGCCGGGCGTGTTTCTCCGCCGGCTGGCCCGCCGTCTGCCACAGTATGAGGAGACACTGATGTCTATCGCGCAAAAGCTTAAGCAGGAAGGTCGGCAAGAAGGTCGACTAGAAGGCCGGGAAGAAGGGCACCAGGAGGGCTTGCAGGAAGGAAGCCGGCGCGAGGCGCTGCGCATTGCCGGCAGTATGTTACAAAATGGCCTCGACAAAGAGATGGTACAGAAAATCACTGGACTGTCGGCTGATGAACTACAGCCGCTGTAGGGTTAACGCCCTGCCACGGCAACCGTTGCCCGGCGCGGAAACCCGCCGGGCAGGATGGTTTTAGCCTTCGCTTTTCACCACTTTGATCTCCACCATGCCGATCCCCAGCTGACGTGGGGAGTGACCAAGGATATTGCCCTCGTTGGTGGACTGCGGGTCCGGCGGAGTGATGGTCAGGGTGTTGCTGCGCGACGGGTTGTCGAAATGCAGCGTCGTAGTGGTCACATCATTGGCCAGCGTAAGCACTTGCTCACTTTCACCTACCCGCACCGGGATCGGCTTATTGGCGTTTGGGCCGTAAGCTTTGGCGGTGATCACCAGATCAAATTTTTCCGGTAGCGGCTCTTTATATTCAATCTTCACGTCGCTGCCCAGCTGGGCATTGGACCACCGACCCCAGGACTCGGGACGCGAAATGCCGCTGAACTGCTTGACCTCTTCCGGGGCGCCGGCGACGTTAAACACGAAGCTGTCGGCCTTGTAGCGAATATCGTTGTCGACGACTTTTAGCGTATCGACGTTCCCCTTATAGCGCTCCATATCGATAAGGGTATCCCTGAAAGCGGTTTTGCCTTGCCACTGCGGCTTATCGACGTGCTGAACCTTTTGCTCACCGCCCAGCTGCCCCTGCGAGACGCACCAGTCGGTAGAGAGCGCGAGTTCAGGCGCCCACAGCTGCCCCATTTTATAGCAGCGATCGACCCAGACGAAATTATCCCGCGGCGCGAAATCGGCCAGCTGGAAGCGCAGCGGCGCGGAGTATTCGCTCTCCGGCAGCGGTTCAACGCGCTGGTTTGATACCCTGAGCAGTAGCGGCAGACGGAAATGGCTGCCGGAGAAGGCGATCATGTTCTTCTGCGAATCGATGGTGAAGTTTTTCATCTCTTTCGGGAAGTTCCACAGGCGGATCACGTCCGGTTTCCAGGCCAGGACCTTCTCTTTCATATTCATGAAAATACCGGAGAGCGACTGGCCGGAGAGGCTGCTGCGCCCGAGGCCGATATAGTTATCGCCGCCGAGAATATCGAGCACCGTCGCGCCGTTATCCATGGTGTTGCGTTTCACCGCCAGGGTCTCCTGCTGCGGTTTATCGCCGCGCAGGACGAAGAACAGATTGCTGCGATCGTGCTTGTTGAGGTAATCCCAGGCGCTGTTTTTCATGGCCAGGTGATCGGAAGAGACCACGATGACCGTGTTTTTGAAATAGGGTGAGGCTTTAATCTTCTCTATCAGCGCGGCGATATGTTCCTGGCTGCAGCTAACGGCGCTGAAGGAGAGGTTTTTCTTACCGTCCACGTCATAGCGTTTACGCTCGCAGGTGCGCGAGATAAAGCCATCGGGGTGGTGGGTATCCACCGTCAGGGCGAACAGCGAGAAGCGTTTACCGGAGCGCGACAGCTCTTCGAATTTTTTCCACGTCTCATCGAGCACGGTGTCGTCATAGAAGCCCCAGTCGTTGCGATAGGCGGGATCCGCTACCGTAGTTTTGAGCTCTTCCGCCCCGTACAGGTGATCGAAGCCGTGGGATTTGAGAAACACGTCTTTGCCGGCAAAGCGCAGGTTGGCTCCCTGCACAAAATAGTTTTCATAGCCGGAGTTTTTCAGGATATCGCCAAGGCAGATATTCTGGGGAAAGAAGCTGGAGACCGAGGCCGAGGCGTTGCCTTCAAACGGCGCGAACAGCGGAATGCCGCACTGCGAGGCGACCATACCGGCGATGGTGTAATCCGTCCCCGGGAGCTGCATGGTATTGCTGAAATCGAGGCCCTGATCTTTTATTTTGCCGAGCTCAGGGGTGAGGTTAGGAAAGGCATCGTTATCAAAATAGGTACGCTCGAGGCTTTCGCCATAGATATAGACCAGGTTCAGCTGTGGATTGTCGATACGCTTCGACGGCTCTTTGTAGTATGCGGCAAAGTCCGGGTCACCTTCCCGTGACTGCGATTTCACCAGCTCGCTGATCTGATGGAAGGCCGGGCTGGCATCCACGGAGGCCAGCGCCAGCAGCAGCGCCGCCAGGCTGTAACCGACGTGATGAGGATGATGCCGACGGCGGCGCAGCACCCAGCCCAGCGCGCCAAAGACGGCAACCAGCGCGACGCCCACCCCGACGCCCGGCAGAATGTATTTGCCGATCCCGGCGCCAGTCAGGCTGTTGGTCAGGGTATAGAGCACCGCGTCGTTGATGCCGTCGCCGGTAAAGTAGTCGCTGGCGTAGAGGGTGATATTCAGCACCACGAACAGACCTAACACCGTGAGCGTGGCGGCAAACCACCAAGTGTTACGACCCGCTTTCCAGGCATACAGCACCACCGAAGCTAAAAATAAGGCGATGGATAACAACTCTGACACAGCTCATCCTCATTAGCGCCAGTTGTCGGCTGGCAGAATAGATTACTTTTCACGCCACACTGTAATTGCAGCGCCATCTTGCTGCAATTCTAGCGTCATGAAACTGTGCAGTTATTCAGAATTGGTTTAGATGTTGCCTTTTTTGATCGGTGTCGCATCGGGTGTGGCGGGGAAGCGGAGAGGGAAAAAGGGTAAAAAAAACGTTTCAGGCCGCGCTGCCGTCGCGAAGGCAACAAACGCGGCATGAGCAGTACGTATCAGGAGAGGAAGTTAACGCCCTGTTTTAAGACCAGATCGCAGGCTTTGGTTTTCACCTGTTTCGCCAGCGAGCTGTTGCCAAGCGTATTCAGGTCCAGCTGCTGGCCGTTATTACTGTTGAGCAAGCCCTGCAGGCCATCAAGATAGTTGGTGTCTTGTTTCTGTTTTTCCGGCGTGCTGAGTCCCAGTTTATCCAGCACCTGGTTTTTGACGTTATCGGCGCTGGTCACGGAGGCCAGTTTCTGTTGCGCGCAATATGACAGGATCCCGGCCGCATTATTCATGCTGCTGGCGGTCAGAGACTGGCTGCTGCCGCTGAGCAGGCTGGTTAGCGAGGAGACGGACATGCCGCCGCTGCCAGCCTGGGTGCTGCTGCCGCTAAGCTGGCTGGCGGCGCTGTTAAGAGAATCCTGCCAGGAGGCAGCGTGAGCGCCGGCGAGGGTAAATGCACTGGCGGCAAAAGCGGCAAGTAAGCCATTTTTAAACGATTTCATAGACGGACTCATAAGCGTGACTGAATAATCGCTTTAGTATAACGCCGTCATCGTCCGGAAATCTCTTAATACTCCTTGCCAGTGACGCGGTGCCGGTAACTTTCCCAGTTGAAGATAACCCACAGACTGTTCCCCAGCCGCATACGGTCCATTACCCGTTCGCCGAGCAGCTTGTTCATCTCTTCCATATTACTGTTGGTGAGCATCCCGGTAGGCCGTTTGGATGAAGAACGACGGTCAACTATCTGATTGATAATGACCTTCTCATAGCGAGACTCCGTCTGCATACCAATTTCATCAATCACTAACAGGTCGACTTTGCTGAGGTCGCTCAGTAACTGCTCTTCGCTCGTTTCCCGGTTGCCAAAGGTATCTTTCATCGCCGACATAATATCGGCCACGGTGATGATTAAGACCGACTTCCCGCGCAGCAGCAGCTCGTTGCAGATGGCTGCCGCCAGGTGATTTTTGCCGGTCCCCGGTTTACCGGAGAAGATAAAGCTGGCGATATTGCCATCGAACTCTTCCACATACTGACGTGCGCGGGCGAGGGCGTTCATCTGTCCTTCGCACTCGACGCGGTAGTTATCAAAGGAACAGTTCTGATGCAGCGGGCGGATCCCTGAGCGGTTGAAGGTGCGCTGCATTTTCATCGCGCGATTCTCCCGCTCCAGCGCTTCGGAACGCAGCCGGCCTTGCTCTTTTTGCCAGGCCAGCAGTTCTTCGCCGGTTTTAAACGCCGGTTCGATATGGGCCGGCATCATTTTCTGCAGACGCTTCATCAGGTCGCCCACGTTTTTCATGCTCATCCTCGGAAACCTCGCGGAATATGACTGTCGGGTTCGCTCACGCTGTTCACATCGCGCTTCGGCTGTCCGCCGTTGCTGGCGCGGCTGATTTGCACGCTACGTGCCAGCTTCTGCTGCCACTGCACGTGGTGAAACACTTTACCTTCCGCCTGCCAGTAAGCGACGAAGGCAGCCAGCTCTTCCGGCGTGACTGGCTGGCTCAGGGCAATGCCCCACAGCGCGGCCAGGCGCTGAAAATCGGCGTCCGGCTGCCAGTCGGCGTACATAGCAAATTTGCCCATTGGCACCGCAACTGGCGCCGCGGCGGGCTCCTCGAAAAACTGCGGGTCAAGGGCGATGTCGCTGCCGGGGCGCGCCAGTCTGGCTTCCAGCTCCAGCAGTTGCGCCAGCCGCGCTGGCGTCAGCGCATAGAATGCCGGCGCGTTATTGGCAAAAACGGCAACGGTGCCGTCAGTTGATTTCGCCAGCAGCGCCGCGTGCTGCTGGAGGAACTCTTCCAGGCCGCTAAAATGGGAGGTTAAAATTCGCGAAGACATAACTCTATCTCAACTCTGAACTGCAAAGAGTGGGGTGATCTGCACATAGTAGCACAGAGCCTATCGCGGAAGGAGCGTCGCGGCTGTACCGCGACGCCGGGATCAGACGCGAGGGCGCTTACGATACAGCCACAGACCGGGTATCGACAGGCCAATAGAAAGGGCGCCCACAATAGACGACGCCTTTAAAAAATTGCTCAGCAGCAAAATCATCATCTCTTCAGAATAGCCAAAATGGCTGATCTTTACCGCGGAGATCATCGCGGTATAGGCCGAGATGCCGGGAAACATCGGGATCACGGCGGCGACGGTAAAAATCTTCGGATGCGCCAGATACCAGCGTGACCACTGAATGCCGATGCTGCCCACCAGCAGCGCGGCGAGAAAGGTGGCCCATTCAATGTTAAAACCGGCGCTCATCATGACCATGCGCGAGCCGTGACCGATCGCCCCCAGCAGCGCGCACCAGCGCAAGGCGCGCTGGGGGACATTAAAGACCATGGCAAAACCAACGGCAGGGATTGCCGCCAGCAGCATGTCTTCCGCCAGTGCGAAAATAAACGAGATTATGCCCATCCGCGCAGCCCCCATACGGTCATCGCCATCACCACGCCAATGCAGGTGGCAAGGGTTAACAGGCTGGCGATCGCCCAGCGGGCGAGCCCCGTATTAATATGCCCTTTAAACATATCGGCGACGGCGTTGATCAAAGGAAAACCCGGAACCAGCAGCAGGACGCTGGCGGCCATGGCAATGGTCGGCGTACTGGCAAAGGCCTGGAGGCGCAGCAGCAGCCCGGAGATGGTTGTGGCGACAAAGGCGGTGATGCAGAAGTTGATCTGCGGATGCATGGACCGGTGGGTCAGCACCTGGCGAATGTACATGGCTACCGTACTGGCGCAGAAGCTGACCAGCGCACCGTCCCAGCCGCCGTTATTCAGTTTGCAGAAACAGGCGCAGGAGAGCCCCACCATGATGACCAGCAGCCAGCGCGGATAACGCAAGGGAACGATCTGCGAAAAGCGCTTCTCGACATCGCGATAGTCGAGCAGCTTATGTTCGGCGAGGATCACAATGTGCTGCACTTCCGTTACCACATGCATATTGATGCCGCGGTCGACATTTTTACGCGTTGAGGTGAGACATTCGCCATCTTTAATGGTGGTCAGCACGATGGCATTAGACGAGATGGCGCTTTCGACGCTGTCCATTCCCAGCGCCCGTCCGAGGCGGGTGGATAGCTCTTCCACCAGCGCACTTTCGGCGCCGTGCTGTAACAAAAAAAGACCACACTGGATGCACAATCGTGTGATTGCCCGCTGCTGTGACCGATCAACCTGCATAATTCCTCTGCTGTCCGCGACGTCTGGTTATCTGTCGATACTTTAACCTGAAGCGCCGTAGCGGCTGAGGGGGGCGGGATCAAATAATATGCAAAAATGTCCCGGCTGGCGGGGCGGCAGAATTTGAAGCATCCCACACTTTTGCCAGTTTGGTGAAAAGTGCAATTTTTGCCGCCATTCATCCCTTCTTTTTCCCGTCTGACTTATCAAAAATGCAGGAAAGTACTTTTATTAAACAAAAAATATACAAATAATTAACCCTGCAAGAGTGAGACAACCCTATGAAAACACAGGTCGCGATTATTGGCGCAGGTCCCTCCGGGCTGCTGCTGGGGCAGTTGTTGCACAACGCCGGGATCCATACCGTGATCCTCGAGCGTCAAACGCCACAGTATGTGCTGGGGCGCATCCGCGCGGGAATTCTGGAAAGCGGCACCGTCGATCTGCTACGCGAAGCGGGCGTGGCGCAGCGGATGGATGCCGAAGGCCTGGTGCATCATGGGGTGGAGTTTCTGTTTGATGGCCAGCGGGTACCCGTCGCACTGAGCGAGCTGACTGACGGCAAGAGTGTGATGGTTTATGGCCAGACGGAAGTGACCCGCGATCTGATGGCGGCCCGGGCCGCCAGCGGCGCGCCGATCGTCTATGGCGTGAGCGAGGTGGCTATTCATGACGCGAAAAGCGACCGACCGACGGTCACCTACCTCAGCGAAGGTGAAACCTGCCGCCTGGAGTGCGACTTTATCGCCGGTTGCGACGGTTTTCACGGGGTGTCACGGCAAAGCATTCCCGCTGACATTCTCAAAACCTACGAGAGCGTGTGGCCGTTTGGTTGGTTAGGCCTGCTGGCGGATACGCCGCCGGTCAATCCGGAGCTGATTTATGCACACCATCAGCGGGGGTTTGTATTGTGTAGTCAGCGCTCACTTACGCGCAGCCGCTATTATCTACAGGTTCCGCTGAGCGATAAGGTTGAAGCCTGGTCGGACGAACGTTTCTGGCAGGAGCTGAAAAGCCGCTTGCCGGAGGACCTGGCATCCAGGTTAGTGACTGGTCACTCACTTGAGAAGAGCATTGCCCCGCTGCGCAGTTTCGTGGTGGAGCCGATGCAGTATGGGCGGCTGTTTCTGGTGGGAGATGCGGCGCATATCGTTCCGCCAACCGGCGCCAAAGGGTTAAACCTGGCGGCATCGGATGTTAACTACCTGTGGCGGATCCTGCGTGAATACTATCATCGTGGCCGCAGCGATCTGCTGGCGACCTACTCGCAACTGGCGCTGGATCGGGTGTGGAAAGGGGAACGCTTTAGCTGGTTTATGACTCGCCTGCTGCATGATTTCCCGGACCAGAATGCGTTCGACGCCAAAATGCAGGCCGCCGACCGCCGCTACTACCTTGGCTCCCGCGCCGGGCTGACCACCATCGCGGAAAACTACGTGGGCTTGCCCATGGAACGCGTTACCTGACTAAAGAGGAGTGATTATGCCGCCCATACAAGCCGTCCCCGTATTTAAGCTGTATGGCGAAGAGCGCGGCTGGCCAACGCCGGACCTGCTGCACTGCGAGTCGATTTTGCAGCGTAGCAGTCTGTACGAGTGGCATATTCGCGTTCATCAGCATGCGGAAATGGTCCAGCTCCTCTACCTGCATCAGGGCCGGGCGGAGATCGAAATTGAAGGCGCCACCGCGGTGATGACGGCGTCCTGCATCCAGGTGGTTCCCGCCCTTTGTATTCATGGGTTTCATTTTTCACCCGGGACACAAGGGTATGTGCTCTCCCTGGCGCTGCCGCTGCTGAGCCGGTTTGAAAACCAGTTCGGCCGGCCGCTGGATGTGCTTAGCGTACCGCAGTGCGTGCCGGTAGGCCGTTCCCGGGGGCATATGCATACGCTATTTTCGGCGCTTCGCGAGGAATATTGCGAAGAGCATGATGCCCGGGAGATGATGTTGTACTCGTTGCTGGGGACGCTGCTGGTCTGGCTGAACCGGCAGTGCCGCCCCGCACCGCCCACGGAAGATAAAGCGGAGCGGAAGCGCAGTATGATGCGCCACTTTTCCCGACTTATTGAGAGCCACTATCGGCAGCATCTCCCGCTGGCGGAGTATGCGAAGCTAATTGGGTTGTCGGTCACGCACTTAAATTATTTATGCCGCGAGTTCTATGGCTGTAGCGCGCTGGGGGTATTGCATCAACGCCTGATGCTGGAAGCGCGACGCAATCTGCAGTACACCCGCATGACGGTAACACAACTCTCTGATTACTTAGGGTTTAGTGATGCTGCCTATTTTTCTCGCTTTTTCCGCCGCTATAGCGGGATGTCGCCTAAAGCATTTAGAGAAACAATCAAAGATAATGCTTTATAACTCACGTGCCTGAAATTACTTTTGCTAAATAATAGTTTTATCTTTTCTAATTTATTAGCGCAGGAGCGTCTGTGCTAATATTAATCGCAAGTATACACAGCAATAATATTTACACGGTATGACCACGGTTCGGTCGTTACGTATACCGTGTACGCAGGCCATGAATATACTTTTTATATTCATTCAGAGAATGATAAGGCGATGATGTTAAGCGCCGATTGTTTGCCGGCAGGCGAAGGAACTTCGACAGGAAGCGGAGGTGTTATGTTACCAGGACAAGGTAAGTTTGGTGTTGTTATTAGTAAAATTCCCGTCATGCAGTCAGGGTTAAAGGTTATCTTCAATGAAAATCTCCCTGATTACGAACTCAGTTTTTGTCGTTCTCATGATGAGCTCACCCTTTTGCAACTGCGGCGGGCAGTGCTGGTCGTCGCGGATATCTCCGGCGAGATTGCGCATCCCCGTGCCGTCTGCGAGCGTTATTACTCTCTGATGACGCAGTATCGTGATATTCACTGGGTTTTTATGGTCAGTGACAGCCTCTATCCATTGGCCGTTGAGCTTTTAATTCGCCCTGAAAGCTCGCTGATCTCGGAGAGTGAGCCGGTTAACCGGTTGATTGAGGTGATTTGCGCCGGCAGTCGTGCCGCTGAGCAAATTAGCCGGACGTTGTTCACCGGAGACGAGGATAGCGATTTCGCAAGCTACCACTCTGCGGCGATGCTGACCCTTTCGGAACGCAAGGTTTTGCGTCTTCTGGCAAAGGGATGGGGAATCAATCAGATCGCTGCGCTGTTGAAAAAGAGCAATAAAACCATCAGTGCGCAGAAAAATAGCGCAATGCGACGCTTATCACTGCGAAGCAATGCTGAAATGTATGCCTGGATCAACAGCGTGCAGGGAATGCAAGAGCTGAATATCAATTCAGCTTACGGGGAGCAAATGGAATGGAAAAAAATAGCACAACCCGCCATGTCGCCATCGTAGAGAAATGTGTGATGACGGAAATGGCCTGGCGCTATATCTTTAGTCGTGAAGATAATAGCCGATATCATATTCATCTGTTTAAAAATGTCAGTATGCTCAGGGCGGCGGAAACATCGTTTTCCTGGTCGGCCATTATCTTTTCTCTTTCGGGAAGCCGTTCTTCACGAGCTGAGAGTCTGCTTTTTGTTCATGAAATGGCGCGGTGTCGGCCGGAAGTCCAGGCAATTATTCTGGCTAATAATGAAAGTGAAATGCATCTGATCGGCCATCTTATGCCGGCTTGTCTGCATGGCATACTGAATAAATCCGCGCCGCGACGCGGGTTACAGGAGCGTTTGTTACAGTTGCTGGACAATCATCATCTCAGCGGCAGCGAACAATTTTGCGACAGAGAGGCGTGCAACGATCCGCTAAGTCCAACGGAGCACGCCATCCTTCGGTATATGTCGTGGGGATATTCGCTTTCTGATATTGCGATACAGCTGAACCGGAACATTAAAACTATCCGCGCGCATAAATTTAACGCCATGACCAAGCTCGGGGTTCGCTCAGACATCGGTTTATTAAACGCGGCGGATATCTTGCTGCATTTACCGATGAGCGGCGCGAACAACGCCGTTAAACAGGTGGCGTAACGCGGCTATAAACACACGTCTACCCATGTCGCATCGGTGAGCTGCGCCAATCGTTCTGGTTCAATACGAACGGCGCTGTGAATGGCTCCCGCTGCGGGTAGCACCTCCTGATAGTGCCTGAGCGAGACGTCGCAATAGACGGCCAGCGGGTTTTCCAGACCAAAAGGGCACACGCCGCCTACCGGATGACCGGTCCAGGTCACCACCTCATCGCTGCTTAACATTCTGGCTTTCGCACCAAAGGTCTCTTTCAGCTTTTTGTTATCCAGCCGCGCATCGCCCCTGGCGACGATCAGTACAATCTTATCCTTGATCTTGAGCGACAGCGTTTTGGCGATTTGTCCAGGCTCAACGTTGTGTGCGGCAGCGGCGAGCGCGACGGTGGCGGTACTCTGATTTAACTCAATAATTTCGATATCGGGGGCGTGTTCGGCAAAAAACTGCCGTACAGACTGCAGACTCATTGGATTCTCCTGATTTAAGCCTGGTTAAATCTGTCACAAGCCTGGCGGAGTGTAAATAACAGCGCGGACAATCCAGATTCTTTCTATTTTGTCGATCTCCTTCACATTCACCGTAACCGGTTACTGTAACCGGTTGCGGTTGTGCGCGTAGAGATGAATACTGGAACAGTCACTTCTCACTTTATTTATAACATAAGAGCCGTGTATGAATCGTTGCGTCATGAGCAGTATAGCCGGTAATCCATCAGCGGCCTGCTGCATCAAAAAGCGGTCATCGTAACGGCAGGGTAATCGTTGTTGGGCCAGTATCAATAGCCTGTCAGGAGGGCTACTATGTCTGCTAACCATGCTGCGTTTAATTTGATATTTCGCTTTGTAGAAAATTACATAAGCCCCATAGCAGGGCGGATCTCATCGCAGCGCCACGTCATGGCTATCCGTGACGGTTTTATCTCAGCGATGCCATTTATGATCGTCGGATCGTTCCTGCTGGTATTTGCTTATCCACCTTTCTCACCGGATACCACCTGGGGTTTTGCCCGCGCCTGGCTGGATCTGGCAAAAGAGTTTGAGGGGCGTATTCTGACCCCCTTTGATATGACGATGGGGATCATGTCGATCTACATCTGCGCGGCGATCTCCTATAACCTCGGTAAGCACTACGAGAAATCCAATCAGCTCGATCCCTTTATGTGCGCAATGCTGTCGATCATGGCCTTTTTGCTGATTGCCGCGCCGAAGACCAATGGCACGCTGCCGGTGGATAGCCTCGGGGGGACCGGGATCTTTACCGCAATTCTGGTGGCGATCTATTGCGTGGAAATGATGCGTTTTTTGAAAGCGCACAACATTGGGATCCGCTTGCCGGACCAGGTTCCGCCGATGATCAAAAACTCCTTTGATCTGTTGATCCCGGTGCTGGTGGTCGTGCTGACGCTGTATCCGCTGAGTCTGTTTATCCAGCACCATTTTGACATGCTGATCCCGCAGGCCATTATGGCCATCTTCAAACCGCTGGTTTCGGCAGCCGACTCTCTGCCGGCAATTCTGCTAGCGGTGCTTATTGGCCACCTGTTGTGGTTCGCCGGGATCCACGGTGCCGCGATTGTGTCCGGGATGCTGCAGATGTTCTGGCTGACCAACCTCGGTATGAACCAGCAGGCGCTGGCCCAGGGGGCGCCTCTGCCGCATATCTTCATGGAGGCGTTCTGGACATTCTTCATAGTGGTTGGTGGTTCCGGGGCGACCATGGGGCTGGTGTTCTGTTATCTGCGTAGCCGCTCAGCGCATTTGCGCTCCATTGGTCGTCTGAGCGTGGTGCCAAGCCTGTTTAACATTAACGAGCCGGTTATCTTTGGGACGCCTATCGTCATGAATCCGGTGTTCTTTATTCCGTTCCTGCTGGCGCCAATGGTGAACGCGGTGCTGGCCTGGGCAGCAATGAAGCTGGATCTGATTGGCCGCGTTATCTCGGTGGTACCGTGGACGGCGCCAGCACCGATTGGCGGCGCCTGGGCGCTGGGCTGGGATTTTCGGGCGGCGGTTCTGGTGATCGTTCTGGCCTGCGTATCGGCGATTATCTACTTCCCGTTCTTTAAGGTGTATGAGAAACAGCTGCTTGCTCAGGAAGCGGAAGAGGCCGAGCGAGCAGAGCAGGAGAGTCAACAGACCGCATAAATAGCAACGGGCGGCAAGGGCCGCCCGTTAATTTTGAGGTAGGGGGCGTTATTTCAGCGTGCAGTCGCCGCACTGTTGGACATCCGGCAGGCGATAGCGCTGGCAGCAGGTGCGTCGGACTAACAGCCCTTCACGCAGCACCACCGTTCGCCACAGCGGGTTATCCTGACCATCGGCGAGCTGTTTTTCAAAAAAACAGTGCTGACGCAGAGCGGCGACCTGCTCATCGCCCAGCAGCGTGTGCATTTCACCTAAATACCAGTTGATCAGATAGCCGGTATTACTCCAGATAAGTTTGCCATTGATCTCGCCCGTCGCTTCCAGCGCCTCAACAACCGGCTGCAGGGTACGAATCACCAGGGCATCTATCCGCGCCTGCGGTGGAAGCGCTGCTATCCTGGCATCGTTATGCACATCAATCCAGAAGCAGGCAGCCCGACCGCTCTCGTGAAATTCGACATGGAAATGTTCTGGCGCCAGGCTGAGTCCCTGCGGTTCATTAAGCAGCGCCAGCATCAGCGGCGGCACCAGCAGGCCGATATACCACTGGGCCCAGAGCGAGAGCAGGGGCTTCTGTTCACGCGGCTGCGTGGGCTGATGACGATAGATATGATCGGACCAGGTGGCCAGCAGGGTGCGTAACGCGATGGGTTGCGACCACTCGGCGAGCGTTAACGCATGCGGCGGGGCAGGCTCATCAAGACGCAGGAAATCCAGCAGATGAGGGCGCAGGGCAGTGATTTTTGCCCGAAGACTCTCCGCCAGCGCGCGTTCAGCCGTCGGGAAGGGAGCCCGCCAGATGAGTTCGTCGCTAAGAGAAAGGGAGCGCCAGGCCATTTGATTTCCAGATACAAATCTAAATGATAATGATTCCTGATATTAGTTGTTTGCAGGCGGCATGGCAAGGAGTTTGTCGGCGCCGCGATACCGCGGCGCGCGAAGGAAAAGCTAACTGGCAAGAATAATATTGCGTCCTTTATTTTTGGCCTCATACAGTGCGCCATCGGCTCGTGCCAGCGCTTGCTCAATGTTGTCATCAATGAGCGGCGTCAGGCCAATGCTGATGGTCACGTTGGTGGCGACACTTTCATTAAACATATGCGGGATCTTCAGATCATAGACCCGCTGGCGAATGCGTTCGGCAGCCTGCCAGGCGGTTTCCTCGCTGCTGTTGGTCAGCAGGACCATAAACTCTTCCCCACCAAAACGAGCGACAATATCGCGTGAGCGCACGGCGTTGCGGATCGCGGCAGAGACGCGAATCAGCGCCTGGTCGCCCATCATATGGCCATAGTGGTCGTTATAGGCTTTAAAGTGATCGATATCGAGGAGCAGCACAAAGTGGTTGTCGCCGTCCAGCGCCAGCAGGGTGTCGAGGCGGTTCTGCAGCCCGCGGCGATTATACAAACCGGTCAGGGGATCCAGCATACTGAGATCGTTGAGCGTGTTGCGTTCCTGCATCAGTTTATCCATTAATCCTTGCGTGAAGGCATCGTTGCGCTTCTGGATAATATTTTGCAGGGTAATACCGGCAATAGGCAGCACAAAACAGTAGGTCATGCGCAACCATTGTTCCCCCTCTGACATTATCAGGCAGATAAGGAAAGTCGGTAAAGAGTGAAGGGTAAAGGCAGTGATATTATTGGAAAAAGCGATGGTGCCGATAAACAGAATGCTTAATAGGGCGATTACCAGATAGTTAAAATGCGGCGGTGTCAATAGCATCGCTTTTGCCACCACGTGCCATGCCCAGAGCATGCCAAATAACAACGAGATAGCCGGAATATTTATTTTCGCTTGCGGCCATTTCCAGTGCCAGAGCAGCAACAGCCCGCTGCAGGCCACGATCAGGGCGCAGGGCAGCGTAAAACGAACTACCGTAAATAGTGGGCTGACCAGCGACAGAGAGGAGGAAATGAAATTAAGCAGTAAAAAAAGCCGTAAGGAATATTGATATTTTTGTGCGTAGTGTGCTCGCCAGGTTTGTGCAGTCATATCGGAAGAATCATTATTAGTCGTTAAATTTCAAAATGATGAAAGCCAAAAATGAAGAGTCTGATAACAATGTGCAAAAAAAGGTTATTTGCAAAATAAGCAAAATATTTAATATATATCGATAATCCGCTTAATTTATCACCTTCATGAATGTATGTCATTACCGCTAACGTAAAGAAAAAGACGCAAAGCACATCGCAAATGACAAATGATAAATGTTATCATATGATATTGGTTATCATTATCGTTTTAAGAGGTGAAACCATGTTGCAGCGGGCATTAGGGAGTGGTTGGGGTGTGGTGGTTCCCGGCGTGCTGATTGCCGCTCTCGGGTATGCCGGAGTCTCGGCCGATGTGTGGCGGACGCTGGTCACGGTGGGCATGCTGATGTCCGCAGCGATGATATGGCATCGTCAACTGCGCCATTTTATCCTGCTGCCATCTTGCGTTGCATTGATTGGTGGAATAATGCTGATGATTCTGGATTTTAAACTAGGGGGATAATGCCGGAAGAGAAAAGAATATTGGTGCGAGGGGGGGGACTTGAACCCCCACGTCCGTAAGGACACTAACACCTGAAGCTAGCGCGTCTACCAATTCCGCCACCTTCGCATACCATCGACACTATGAAAGTATCGTTACCACGGAGGCGCATTCTAGTGGTTTTCGGCGGCACGTCAATAGTTAATTATGCAGGTTGTATCGATTGCTGCAAAAATGGGCGGGTTTGCCGCGAAGAAGGGCCAGCGGCACCACAAATGGGCCGCTGGCGCCAGAAGACGATTATTTTTTCGCCTGGCGGGTCATGATGGTGCGATAGACCTTAAACCGTCCTGTTTGGGCGATCACTTCATGGAAGCCAAATGTCTCATCCAGTACCTGGGGATACGGCAGGAAGGCGTTGGCGACAATGCGCAGTTCGCCGCCGCTGTTCAGATGGCGAACCGCGCCGCGGATCAGCGCCTGGGCCGCTTCGAGGCTGGTCTGCAGCCCATCATGGAATGGTGGGTTGGAGATGATCATGTCGAAGCGACCATTGACCTCCGAAAAGACGTTGCTGGCAAACACATCGCCTGCAAAACCATTAGCGGCAAGCGTCGCGCGGCTGGCTTCGACCGCCGGGGCGCTGACGTCGCACAGGGTCAGACGCACCTTCGGCGAATGGCTGGCCAGCACTGCGGCCAGCACGCCCGCGCCGCAGCCGACGTCCAGCACTTTCCCTTTGGTATGCGGCTCGAGAGTGGACAGCAGCAGCTGACTGCCGACGTCCAGACCGTCGCGACTAAACACGCCAGGCAGCGTTTTAATCGTCAGATTATCCAGCGCATACTCGCCCCAGAATGCGTCGGCGTCGAAGGTTGGCTGCTTTTCCAGACGACCATGGTAGAGGCCACAGCGACGGGCGCTGTCGATTTTATTCAGCGGGGCATATTCGGCCAGCATTTGCTCTGCGCTGCGAACGCCGCTACGGTTTTCCCCGACGACGAAAATATCGATTCCCACTGGCAGCAGAGAGAGCAGGTTCATCAGTTGGAACTGCGCCTCGGGTTTGTTCTTCGGCCAGTAGTAGATCAGGGTGTCGCAATCGGCGACGTCGGCGGCCTCGGCCACTAAGCTAAAACGGACGTTGTCACCCATCTGACGGTTCAGCACCTGCCAGTGGTGGAACTGTTGGGTATGAGCGCGGCTGGCCGCGGTATCCAGACGCGCAGGCAGGTCATCCTGCAGGTCACCGGCAAACAGAACGCGGGCGGACTCGAAATCATCACTGTGGCGCAGCAAGACTTCACTTGCCGGGGTAAAAGCGGACATGAAACACTCCTTCATTAAGACTGGCGCCGATTATAGTAGTTTGTTGGCGCAGATACGACGGATTTGCTATATTGCGCGCTTGTTTACCAGGAGTGTTTCGCTATGACATCCCGACGAGACTGGCAATTACAGCAGCTGGGCATTACCCAGTGGTCGCTGCG
>OKMY01000334.1_pt1 | contig 17295 bp, 27 predicted proteins | sample 1614131 | NCBI WGS metagenome assembly OKMY01 (sample SAMN04436908, study PRJEB24849) | human gut metagenome | biome: human gut; feature: NICU; material: stool | host: Homo sapiens | place: USA: Saint Louis, MO | collected 2012-04-20 | reverse complement strand
CTTTCACGAATATGTCGTTTTCCATCAGGTAGCACGCATAACGTCCTCTTGGATGTTTCTGAGGCACATTAAACAAATGTGGCTTCTTTCTTCTTAGCTCAGCCTCTTTCTTTCGCTTTCTTTCCAATTTGCGTTCGAGTCTAGCTTGTTCCAGTCTTTCTATTGTTTTCTTTTCTCTGTACTCGCTTAAACGCGTACCTTCTGGTGCGTCCATTGCTTCATGTAGTTCCCAACCGTCTTTTACTCTCTTAGAAACCATTCCAGCGGTTATACCGTGACTTTCTATTAATTCCATTTCAGATTTGGTAAACCTATATGGTTTATCATTTATTGTTACAATCCTTGCTTTTCTCGCCATTTTATCCACCTCTTATATTTCTTCTATTCGTATGATTATTTTGGGCTCAATTCCATAACGCTTTGAGCTAGTTATTTCTGCAATTTGATTGTCATCTTTCCACAAATAATTGTTACAAGCGTCTAGAACTGTCTTCATCAAATTATCGATATCTGGTTTAGTTACTTTTAATTGTCCAATCGCTTGAGTTTTCTTTTTCTTCGACCATGATTTAGGTGGAGTAAAGTAAAACTCTAATTCAATTTTTAATGCATTTTCTAGATTTAGCTTTGGCATTTGATTTTGTAAATATTTTTTATGTTCTGTATATTTTGTAGGCATATATGTGTGTGCATATCTACCTTTTGTGCTAAAACGCGGTCGAGGCGAGCCCATAGGTGCCTCGAAAGTTTCGTTAAATTTAATTTCTATCTCCATGTAATCCCTCATATATATTCAAATAAGCTTGTTTGGTGTCCTAACTCCATTTGTTCATTATCAATAAGTGTTTTTAATTCATAATCATCTAAGTACCAACGTCGACCATTGAATTTTGTATGTTTTAATCCAACAACTAAATGCCGTCCATCTTTAAAATGTGGTGTAACTGAAAACATTTTGTTGCCGTCATGATCAAATAGATAGTATTTATCAAATGCATCCATTTTCAATCACTCCCATTTGCTATTTAGACGCTTAATAAAAGCTTCTCTGTCTTTCTCAAGGTTTTTCATCTACTTCCGGCGTTTTCGTTTCTCTCGTGCTGTCTGTGAGCCATTTGGGTGTTTTTTCTTTTGATTGTTTAACGAAAGGTTTATAATTTTGTTTTTTGCTTTCAAGTTGTTGCTTTTCAAATGCACGTACTTGTTCAATAGATTTCAAGTTTGCATTAAGCCAAGTATTCAAAATGCTTTTAGCATATCCCCAAGTAACCTTGTTTCTGTCTTTAGCGATTTTAAGTGATGCGGTAACTATTTCATCTGAATCATTTTCAAATGAATCAAGATAGTAATTTAAATCGTCTAAATTGTAAGGAGTTATGAAACCGAATCCGTTATCTTGGAAGAAGTCGAAGGCGGTTACCTTCTTCTTCTCATTATTCACATTCTTTTCATTATTATCTTTATTATCATTATTGTTTGTGTTGGTTTGATGTTGTTTTGATGTTGGGTTGATGTTTGACTGATGTTGTTTTGATGTTGGGTTGATGTCGTTTTGATGTTGGTTCCTGCCCTGCTCACTTTGATAAAAGTCATAATTGACAATGGTTATAAGGGTATATTTTGATGTTGTTTTGACTTCTAACATTCCATCACTCTCGAGTAAGTCAAGGAAGGTTTTCACTTTAAATCGTGACCAGTTAAAAAGGTCAGACAAGGTCAAAATAGATGTTAATCTTTGTCCTCTTTCAACGGTTACAATTTGGTTTCCTATAGGCACTTTTGCCTCTGAATGATTCGCTTCCATGAGTAAATATATCCATGCTTCGAACTTTGAAAATGTTCTCTTTTCTTTAAATAGCCAATGATTTTGAATTGAGCGATCAATACTTATCCAACCAGTCATATACACACCTCACTTTCAAACCGGTTAAATTAGAATGGTAAATCATCATCATTTAGTTCAATCGGACCATTTGCATTCGCAAACGGATTATCTTTTACTGGTTTGTTATTTGAATATTGCGATTGTCCACGTGTTTGTTGTACTTGTTGTTGATATAAATCTTGTTGAGTGTCATTTGAGTTTTTCGGTTCTAAAAATTGAATACTATCAGCAATAACTTCCGTAACGTATACACGTTGACCTTCCTTATTTTCATAGTTCCGCGTTTGTAACCTACCATCTACGCCCGCCAACGATCCTTTAGATAGGTATTTATTAACGTTCTCTGCTTGTTTTTTAAATACGATGATATTAATAAAGTCTGCCTCGCGCTCGCCTTGTGCATTTGTAAATGTACGGTTAACTGCTAATGTGAATGATGCTACATTTACACCACTTTGAGTGGTCCTTAATTCTGGGTCTCTAGTTAAACGACCAACTAATATTGTTCTGTTTATCATTTATAAACCTCCAACATAAACGGGCACGCCCGTCACTTTTTGTATTTCACTTTTAATGTATTTTGCATTTGAATTTTGGCTACTTAAATGAATTAAATGTATTTCTTCGAGTCTAGTTAAATCATTTGCTTTTAACATTCCGATAGCATGTTCTAAGCTAAAATGAGACTCCATAATTCTATTTGCTAATGTGCTGTGCACACTGCCGTTTTTTATGTTTTCCTGTATTTGTTCATAGATATAATTAACTTCTAACATCATGTGCGTAATGCCGTTAAATTTGTATTTCAAATACTTTGTATCAGTAACATACAGAACCTTATAACCTAATGTACTTTGTAATAAGAAAGCCACAGGCTCGTTAGCATCATGTTCGATGTCAAACGGTAGAATTGACCATGTGCCTATTCGCAGCTCTTGCTTTGCCTTAATCGTGCATAAGCGATGACTTTCAAAATTCATAGCTTGTTGTGTTCCAGCAGTCATATAGCTGATTACACCATTGTCGACAAACTGCTTTGTATACTTTGCATGATCACCATGTTCGTGTGTGATAAGACACCCTGCTATATGTCTTGTTTTATATTTGAAATGCTTTTGAACACGTTCAAATTTTATACCTGCCTCAAATAGTAACGTAGTACGTCCATCATTTAAGACGTAGCAGTTACCACTTGAACCAGTTGCTATTGTTTCAATTAAAATGGCTCTTCTTCGCTTTCTTTTTCTGTTGCAGGTTCTTTTATTTCTTCAAAGTCAGATACATCAATAGGCTTATCATTTTCTAATTCTGTGTATTGTGCTTCTTCAAGAACTGGTTGTTCAAAGTCCAATTGTTCTTGATTTGCATTTTCTTCAACTTCTGCGTCCAACACTTCTTTGCGTTGACGTTGTTCGGATTCTTGTGCGTATTTGAAAAGATTGCTATCTGTTGATGTGTTGATATAACGTTTAGCAGCTCTATTGATAACTGTTTTTTTAGCCATTTCTTCTTTGAAATTATTATGTGTTTTAGAATTTTGTAATGCTTTTTCATCTTTAATCATTGATGACTGCATCCATGCTTGTTTAATTTGTTCAATAGTCATGACTTCAATATAGTTATCTCGTCCATCATTAAATACGATTGTGCAGTACGCACCGATAATGTTTTCTTTGTCGATGTTAAAGAAGTCTTGTTCGTGTTTAATCGCTTTGATACGTCCTGTTTCTCCCATTTCTTGCTTGAATGTATCGCCTTTATAAATCACTTGAGCAACAACATCTTGAGCACCTGCATCACGTTTTAACATCATTACATTACCGTGATAGCTACGTTGTAACTGCATTTTGTTGCCGTAAGGAATAAAGTAGCATTGATTTTTAGCTGGATTTAAACCTTGCGTTACCATGTCTAATAAGGCATTTGCTTTGCTTGTATCGTTACAACTCATTAATTTGTTATCTTGGCTGATTTGTAACCATGCTTGTTTCATGGCATTACTTGGTGAATAATCATTTGGCAATTCCAAATTGCCTTGTGACTCTAAAACTCTCACTTTGTTTAATACGTTGTCAGATACGTTCTTTTCTTGTACTAATTGTTGTTCAATAGTTTGTAATTTATTATTTTCAGTCATTTTATATAGTCTCCATTCTTAATTTTTTATCTTGTTCATTTACTATCAATTGAATTTGTTGTGATTCTGTTTTGATAAGCTCTGTTACTGATTCAGCATTATCAATAAATATTGGCGCTGTAACTTTAAAATGTTTTGATAGTGTGTTGATGATATCTAAGCCAACATTAATTCTTGAGGCGTTATTTAAACCGCTGTCATACTCGACACCATTAACCGTTGTTGAACATGTTTCTTCTAATTCGCCGTTAACTAAGGTATTGAATAGCTTAAATTCAGCAATATCAAATTCGTTATTGATGTTTTCAGTAAGCATTTTGACTTTTGTTGTTGTAAATTCTTTTAAGATATAAAGGTCATGTGAATACTTTTCTTTTTCATCCAATAATCTGTCTTCTTCATTTCTTAATTCAGAAATAACATCATCTAGATGTTTATTTGATTTTTCGATTGATATTGACACTTCAATTTCTGATTTTTCTTGAGTAAGTTCGCTTATTTTGTCATCTATTCCTGAAACTTTATCTTGAATAGTTTTCCTGATGTTAGAGCGTTTTTGATTAATCTCATTTATCTCTAACATTACTGCTTTGTATTCGTCAGTTTGCGTAACGTCAACGTGAGTTGTTTTCAACTTATTAATTTTGTTTTGTATTCTTGCTGAACGCTCTTCTGCTTCGTTGATTTTAATTTGTAAATTATTGTTGTCATCCTCTAATTTCTCGATAATTGGCTTTATTTTCTTGCCCTCTGAAATAATGTGATTGATAGATGTTTGTATTGTTTCTAATTCTTTCGATTTGTTTGCATTGAATTTCTGCAATGCTTTTTCTCTTACCTCACTCACTTGTTCAGCTGGTAACTGTTGACCACAACAACTACATACATTGTCATCAAGATATTCAAATTTTTGATTTTTAGCTTTTTCTAAATCACTTTTTAATCCTTTATGATTTTCTAATAATTGATTACGTCGATTTTCTTCATGTGTAATTTGTTGTTTGTTTTGCTTTAATCTTGTTTTAAGATTCGCAACCGTTCCATTTTCAACGTGTAGCTCATTTGTTAAAGCATGTATTTTGTTCTCATTACTGGCGCTATTATTAGCTTCTATGCGCTTCAATTCTGATTGTTTATCAGCTAATTGGTTACGCAAATTAATTTCTTCTGCACCGTTTTGAATATCTATACGCTCATTTTCAAGTTGCTCAATTTCTTGTTTTATGATTGTGTGTCTATCATTATCGAATTCCGGTACATCCTGCTTATTTTGTTGCGTTTGGTTAATACGTATCGGAATATCTTTGATATCTTTGTTAATCTGTTTTATCTTGTCTGTAAGAATCTTTTTCTTTGTTTCAATTTCGTGATCTCCAAGAATATTATTTAGTTCTTTAAAATCATCATTTGTTTTAATGACATCCTCATCATTGATTGGTTTAGCGATTTCAAACAACAAACTTCTTCGTTTCTTCCAATCTAGTAAGTTAAATGCTTGAGGGTTCGTAATTAACTTGAATACATCTTCATCAATCAGTTCATCAATACGAGCTTTATAATCCTTTACTTTTATTGATTCATCATTGATATATTGTTTCTTCGTTCGACTTCGTGAGTATTCCTTGCGATTCGTTTTTTGATTTATTGTGTATTTAGGATGTGACTCTTTTTTAAAAGTCGTAATTTTTCCGTCGATTTCAAATTCTGCGAAAACAGTCGGAATTAACTCATAATTTTCTTCGTTTTTTTCGTTTAAAGGTACAGGGTTAAATGATTTGGTTGAACCGTCTAAACCCTTATCGAAAAGCAGCCATTGTAATGCGGTTGCTGTTGTAGTCTTGCCAGTCGCATTATTGCCGTATATTTTTGCATCTTTACCGTCAAAGTTAAATTTTTCTTCTTTGATTCCAGCAAAGTTCGATATAGTTAACTTATTTATTTTCATATCTTTCCTCATGCTCCTTTTTTAATCTTCCGATGACCTCTTAGCACCTCGATAATTAAATTTTTTATTCGTTCATGGCTGTCTGGATTGATTTCATGTATCTGCACAAGCTTATTGTTTGTTTTGTAACTGTCGTGATAGTGCAAGAAATTAATCGATAAGTATCCGTGATGATTACGTTCAATTTCCAATAATGCTCGTTGGTTTGACAAAGTATATTCGTCGAATAACGTCTTAAAAATATTCAATATATTTCTTTCTGTATCTCTCATGCTTATACCTACCATTTCATGACTAAGTTAATTAGTCTGTCCTGTTCATCTGTGTTATTTTCAATCCATTCATAAATACTTTGTTTCAAAATATCTAAAGCTGTGTATAGATCGTTCTCGTCAGAAACTAGTAGCCCGTCAATTGAATTTCCTTCATGATCTAAAACGACTATTTCGACACTATATGCTCGCTTCTTAACTCTTAATTGAAAATCAAAGCCATCTACATTAAATATTTTTCGACATACGTCACCCGTTTTGTAATACATTGTTTTAGTCCTCCTTGTCGTCATCTATACCGAGAATTTTTTGTGATTTACACATTTGGAGAACATTGACAATATCTTTATAACTCTTAGTGCTATCCAATAAGTAAGCAAGATCAAAAGTATGACCAATCACAGAACTTGAACCTGCTAAATAATCTCCGTCGATAACTCCTATTGATGAGAAAAGCAAAATATCAAATTTACTTTCTCCCTTAATTTCTTTCGCTAATTCATACAATTCTGCCGTTTTTTCAGATAATAAGTCTTTTATTTCTTCCTGCGTCATGTCTTTATAATTTTTAGTCATGGTTGACTTCCTCCGTTTTTCGTTTTATATTTAACTTGAATTTTATTTCTTAAATGTTTGTTACTGTTACTTGTTGGCGCAAGTAGCAGTTTTTTTATTCTTCATAAAAGTATTCCTTATAGAATATGAATGTTGCGATACTTGCGAATCCTGCAATTGACCATGCTGTAGTGAAGTATAGAAACGGCATAAGTACAATCGCTAAGACTGTGAAGCATAGTACTGCTACTAGGTAGCTTTTATAAGTTTTACTCATTTGTTGTGCCCTCCTTTGTAAATCTCATTAAAATGTTCATCTACAAACTTATGCATCCTTCTTGCGTTAAACCTCCAACGATTAAAATTCTCATCAGGATAATGTACGATACCTTGTGCTCTTAACTCTTTTTCGAGTCTAGGGTGAAATAATAACCTGTCTTTGATTGTTTCATCAGATGCAATTTTTAATTTCTTCTTTAAGTCGCTCATGTTCCATACAGGGTCTAATGAGTAAGCTATTAACTCTTCATATTCATCTTTTGTGATAAGCACGTGTGTTTCAGGTATTGGAACTGTTACGTTTAAAATATGTGGCATTTCTATCTTTCCTTTCGTGTATAATGTTGTTATCAACCTAAGGTAGTGATAAGTATGAAATTAGATCATGATTGTGTTAGACATCTTTTGTTAGAAATTGAAACTAATAAAAAGATTGGTGAACCGCTCACCGAATACAATTTCAAAGATAATGTTGTATTTGGAAAATATGATTTTGAAACTGTAATATATGCATTATTAAAACTGGAAGAAGCAAAGTATGTTAGTGTTAAATTCGGTTGGGAAGATGGACATATTTATGGTTATACAATTAACGATATAACTTGGTCAGGACATGAATTTTTAGATAATATCCGAGACAATCACACTTGGAAAGAAGTTAAAAAAGTCGCAAACAAAACCACTAGTATGTCCGTAACATTGCTAAGCAAATTAGCTTTTAATTATCTAACACAAAAATTTAATCTAACTTAAATTCTTTTCCATCTATTAATCCATAAAAGTTATTTTTTAAATGCGGATGTCTTTCAAGCGTCATTTCAATAAAACGCTGGTCTATCATTAAGTCGTAGCCATCGTTGTATTGAATATTAACGGGTCGTCTATTACCTTCTTCGTCATAGTAGTAATAGATGACTTTTTTGTTTTGAGCTTGCATTGTTCGTTCCTCCTATTAAGATGTTTGTTTTTCTCCTAAAAACTTATTAACAAAGTATTGTTGTCCTTTGCCTGTTACTTTTGGCGTCTTACTAATTGATGTGTGACCGTCCGAATGTGTGATTGATGTTTCTTTAATTTCGAATAACTCACGTTCCATTGAATACTGTGTAGGCATGTTATAATCCACACCCTTGCGTTTAATAAGGAATCCGTTTTGACGTAACCACTCAAACAATCTGCGTTGCCCGATGTTTATACCGTTTTGTTTAATGATCTTTGCTAACTCTCCAACTAAAATTGATGTCTTAGTAGTAGCTACTGCATCTGCAAATACAATTTTTGGTTTATCACGTTCAATCTTTGTTTCTAATTGATTGATTGTGTTGTTAGCAATTTTTAAAGCACGTTGCATAATCATTTCTGGGCTATTCCATGCTTTTTCAACTTGGATGAAGTATTGTCTTGCACGTTTGCCAGGTTCACTACGTTGAATCATTGCAATCTCTTTTGCAGTGTCTAGTGTGAGTGCGTGGTCAGTTTGATTCTGACGACCTCCTAGTGGGTTATGGACAAAAATGTCCGTGACTATATAATCGATATTTTCTTCAAATCCGTAATCACTCATTCTTTCAAACCATTTTTTGTATGGAGTCTTAACCTCTAATGCTTGATGAAGTTCTCGACCGCTGATTGCGATTTCTCCATTTTCTTTTTCTTGTATGTTGAACATTTCGCCTATGTTCGATTTTGTTTGTAATGCTTGCATATTGTTTGTGCTCCTTTCTGCTATACTCCTATTAAGGAGGTGAATGACTTATGACTGATGAAGCTAAATTTGTCCTTTTACAACTTTATTCAATTTACCTTGATAGAATTGACGAAGGTATGTCTAAACGTTCTGCATCTTATTTCGGTAGTGATGAATCCTCATTTAACGCTTTCTTTTTAGGTTTTAATTTTGAAGACTATATCGATGCAGTTCTTGAATTAAAGCATAGAGATTTTGTAATTGCTTCTGCTGAAGATGGCGGTTTTCTTGAGATGGCTCTTTCTCGAGAAGGTATCGCCTACTCAGAATCAGAATCCAAAAAAGATTACAAAACACTTATGGGTTTAATTAGAGATTTGAAAAAATTAATAATCTAAAATCCAATCATCTGCTATTAAATCGTCTGCGCTAGGCTGCCACCTTCCGGCGGCGGTTTGTCTTTTTTTCTTATAGTGTCTAGATACGACTAGGCATTGATAACGCTGCAAATTAGTTGGTAATATCCCATACACATCTTGATTCTCTCTCCTTATACTTATTCCTTTCTCCATCGCTAGCTTCGTTGCTTCTTGAATGTTCATTTGTTATTCCTCCTATTAAGATGTTTGTTTTTTTTAAATGCTAAAATAATTGATTTCTTTTTATCATTCGTAAATACGAAATTTTCGTATTCATTACCTAAAAAAATATCATCATATTTAACATTAAAAGCACTCATATACTTAGAAAGTAAACTATCTTTAATGTTTGTAGAGTCTTTTTCCATATTTTGAATTGTACGTGATGAGACCTTAAATAAATCTCCTAACTCTTTTTGAGTCAATCCGTAATCAGTCCTCAACTCTTTTAATGTTTTCATGTTGTCACCGCCTTTCGTAAACCTAATATAATACGAAATTTTCGTATTGTCAACATTAAATACGTTTTTTTCGTAAAAAACTTTACTATGATATGAAAATTTCGTATAATAAGAAAAAAGGAGGTAAGTAATATGAACAAAGAAAGAAATATTATTATAGCCAAAAACATTAGAAAATTTCTCAACGATTCAAATATGTCTCAAAAGAAACTTGCTGAACTCATTAACATAAAACCATCTACTTTAAGCGATTATTTAAATTTACGTTCCAACCCCTCTCACGGCGTTATACAAAGGATAGCTGATGTTTTCGAGGTTGGTAAAAGCGACATAGATACTACATACAAAGACGATAACGACATCACTTCCATATACAACAAACTCACACCTCCCCGCCAAGAAAACGTACTTAACTATGCAAATGAACAATTGGAAGAACAGAATTCTAAAGGAGATAACGTTGTAGATATTAATTCATATAAACAGGAGAAAACTCCAGTTAACGTCAATGGTTGCGTCTCTGCTGGTGTAGGAGAACGTTTACACGATGAAACGCTATTTACTGAAATGGTTAAAGGACCTATCCCCACACACGATTTAGCGTTAAAAGTAAATGGTGATTCTATGGAACCTATGTTTAAAGATGGCGAAATCATATTTGTGGAGAAAACTCACAATATAAAGAATGGACAAATTGGTATATTCATCATTGAAGAAGAAGCGTACGTTAAGAAAGTCTTTGTTGAAGATGATAGATTGACTCTAGTTTCACTAAATAAAGATTACGACGATCTACACTTTTATAGAAATGAAAGTGTGAGGTTAATTGGAAAAGTTATTTTATAAAAGGAGCACTTGCAAATGAAAAAATATGATATTGCAGTCTTAGACTTTGAAACTATGAATGAACATATGAACAGCCCTTGCGAAGTTGCTGTATCTTTAATTAAGGATTTATCAATAGTAAAAGTTTATTCATCTTATATTAATCCTCCTAATAATAGATATAACTTGAAAAACGCTAAAATACATAAAATACCTGAAGATGTCATATTAAAAGCACCTAAATATCCAGATATTTACCAAGAAATTCTCTATCTTTTAAAAGAATCACATTTAATTATTGCTCATAATGCACTTTTTGATATTTCAGTATTAAAAAATACTAATAATTATTATGACTTACCTGTTCCAAACTTCATGTATGTCGATAGTATAAATATCTTTAGAAGCTTCCACGCAATCTCTAGTTTTAAATTAGAAAATTTGTGTAGCTTATATGATATCGATAAAGAAAAATTACATTCTGCTAAATTTGACGTGCTAGCTTTATCGAAGATGTTGATATCACTCGCTAAAAACAATCAGCATTATAGTGTATTAAAATTAATACATTATATGCCTAAGCAATACATTAGATTTAGCAAATATTCTAACTCTCCAACTAAACTTTTCGATTCAGGATTTCAAAAAATTCATATGAAAATATCTGAGATTAATAAAATAGAAGTGGAAAGTGTAATCCCTATTTTAAAAGATAAAAATGTTGTTTTTACAGGTAATTTTGACACTGAAAAACAAGATTTAATGATATTAACTAGAAAGAAAGGAGCTTATATCAGAAGTGACGTAACTGCAAAAACAGATATTTTAGTCGAAGGTGTTCAAGATGATAAATATAAAGATGTGAACGGACTAGTTTCAAAACAACGAAAAGCTCGAGAATATGTTGGAAATGGTGCAAAAATTCAATTTTTAAATGAAGAAGACTTAATAAATTTAATAAAGGAATAATAACGATGATCAAAAAAATTTTTACAAAAAAGCATGTATTCTTAGTTATAGAAGATGAAAACCATAATCACAGTGATGCTGTTTTTGGAAAAAGTATATTACTTTCAATTTACGTCGGTGTGAATAAAAAGACTAATTCTAAATCAGGGAAATTTATATACCTTGACAGATCTAAAAGAATCGTTAGACAATCTGATATCACCAAAATAGAATCAGCTAACGAAAATGATGTAGATTTTTATAATTTACTGAAGAAAGAAAAGGAAATTGTTTATTCCAAAAATATAGTAGATAAATACAATTTAGCGAACTATATAATTTACTACGAAGTTAGTACTAAAGAATAAACCAATCCATTATTTCATAATACTAACCTTAAATTTACAGAGGTTTTAATTATGAAACATGAAAAAAGCAATCTTAACTTTAAGTCTTATATTTATTACCTACTACCTCACTTTTAAATATATGTGGATTAAAGAATTGAAGTATTAATTATGCTTATTTAAAAAAGACGTCTATTTCAGCAGTGTTTGAAAGGAAGTTTATAATGAAAATAACTAATTGCAAAATAAAAAGAGAAACTGTAATATACGAAGTTTTAACTAGTGGTAATCAACCATTCACTTATGAGTTACCTAAAGATTTATCGTCACATAATGCGCGTAAATACTTGGAATTTATTTCACAAAAATTAGATGGCGATAAGTTAACCAAAGAAGATTCATTATGATTTTACTAAACAAAAAAACGCCTACTAGTGTGAAAACGTATTGATTAATAGCGCCTATATGGAGTTTTAATATAAAAAGTAAGCAAAGGAGAAATGAGAATGAAAAGATTGTTAGGTTTATTATTAGTGAGCACGTTAGTGTTAAGTGCATGTGGAAATGATGAGAATCAGGAAGAATCTAAAAAAGAAGTTAAATCAAAAGAAAAGAAAATTGAGAAGGAAAAGGAAAATAAATCGAAAAAAGATAAGGAAAAAGAAGTTGCAACACAACAACAACCAGACAATCAAACCGTTGAACAACCCCAATCACAAGAGCAATCGGTTCAACAACCGCAACAACAGATACCACAAAATAGTGTTCCTCAGCAAAATGTCCAAGTTCAACAAAACAAAAAGCAAAAAGTTGATTTAAATAATATGCCTCCCACTGATTTTTCTACAGAGGGTATGTCTGAGCAGGCTCAAAAACAAATTGAAGAGCTTTCAATGCAAAAAGACTATCATGGTCTGTCACAAAGAGAATACAATGATAGAGTTTCTGAAATTATAAATAATGATAATTGATTCCACAGGGTAGCCCGCCTACCCTTATTATTTTTTGCCAATTTTGAGGAGGGAACGCATGAAAACACGTTGTTACGATGGTAAAAAATGGCAATATGAATTTAAGCATGAAGGAAAAAGATACCGTAAGAAAGGTTTTAGAACAAAGCGTGAAGCTAATTCTGCTGGACTAGACAAGTTAAATGAGTTAAGAAGTGGTTTTAATATAGATAACTATATAACTCTTGAAGAATACTTCGAAAATTGGATTAAAACATATAAACAACCTGTTGTTAAAGAAAATACCTACCGTCATTATAGAAATGCATTACAACATATACAAAAACATAAAATAGGTAAAATGGAGTTATCAAAGATAAATAGACAAGTTTATCAGAAATTCATAAACGACTATTCAAAAGAACACGCAAAAGAAACTATAAGAAAAACAAACGGTGCTATTCGGTCAGCTTTAGATGACGCATTATATGATGGACTTATTTTTAAAAACCCCGCTTATAAAGTTAATTATAAAGCCGGAAAACCTACGAAGTCAGAACAAGAAAAATTCATCTCGGTAACTGAATATGAAATACTAAAAGATCACGTCAGAAAGAAGAGAACTCGTTCATCATTAGCGCTATTCATAATGATTTGTACGGGTTGTCGTGTCAGTGGTGCAAGAAATATAAAGATTGAGCATATCAACCAAGTGAAAAACACTATATTTATTGACGAGCGAAAAACCAATACTTCCCCTAGATATATCAGTATCGCTAAATCTGATATGAAACACATTATGGACGTCATAAGTACATTTGCAATTAGCTATGATGGTTACATTTTCAAAGAAGGCGGATCTATAATTAACCTTCATGCTATCAATAATGCTTTGAAATCAGCCTGTAGAGTCAATAATATACCAATTATTACATCGCACGCATTAAGACACACTCATTGTTCTTATTTACTAGCAAAAGGTGTATCTATACATTACATTTCTAAAAGATTAGGTCATAAAAATATAGCAATAACTACATCTGTGTATTCTCATTTGTTAGAAGAAAAATTTAATGAAGAGGACAAAAAAACAACTAAAATTTTAGAAAGTATGTAATTTAGGGACCCATTAGGGACTCCAAACCCAATAAATACTGTTGTTACAAGGTTTCTATGTATCCAAACTGGGGTCAATATAAGCGTGCTGATTTAATTGGACAATCTTCTTACATCAAAAATAATGATGTCGTCATATTTAATGAAGCATTTGATAATGGTGCATCAGACAAATTATTAAGTAATGTAAAAAAAGAATATCCTTACCAAACACCTGTACTCGGTCGTTCTCAATCAGGTTGGGACAAAACTGAAGGTAGCTACTCATCAACTGTTGCTGAAGATGGCGGCGTAGCGATTGTAAGTAAATATCCTATTAAAGAAAAAATCCAGCATGTTTTCAAAAGCGGTTGTGGATTCGACAATGACAGTAATAAAGGCTTTGTTTATACAAAGATAGAGAAAAACGGTAAGAACGTTCACGTTATCGGTACACATACACAATCTGAAGATTCAAGATGTGGCGCTGGACATGATCGAAAAATTAGAGCTGAACAAATGAAAGAAATCAGCGACTTTGTTAAAAAGAAAAACATACCTAAAGATGAAACGGTTTATATCGGTGGCGATTTGAATGTTAATAAAGGTACTCCAGAGTTCAAAGATATGCTTAAAAACTTAAACGTGAATGATGTTCTATATGCAGGACACAATAGCACATGGGATCCACAGTCAAATTCTATCGCGAAATATAATTATCCTAATGGTAAACCAGAACATTTAGACTATATATTTACAGATAAAGATCATAAACAACCAAAACAATTAGTTAATGAAGTTGTTACTGAAAAACCTAAGCCATGGGATGTCTATGCCTTCCCTTACTACTATGTATACAATGATTTCTCAGATCATTATCCAATCAAAGCCTATAGTAAATAGCACTCAACTAACTAATAACTCGCTTCGTTCTAAAAGGTCGAAGCGAGTTTTTGTTGAAATATGAAATGACTAACTTTAAATAGGTATCTCTTCATTAATATAATAACTTCCGCTACACTTCAACATGGCTCATATGCCATCTAACAACATCAAGTTAGTTTACTCAACATAAAAGATACAGTATCTCAAACTATCTATCCCAAAATAAATAAAAAGTTACCTACTACGCGATACGCAGCAGGCAACTTGCGAAAACTTATTTCTTTTCTTTATCATTAAATGTTTTAATTAATTTTACATCATGTGTCTTCCAATCAACTTCATATAATGCTGATAATTTTTCTTCTTTTTGATCTACATGGTTTTCACCAGACCAATAGCCCCAGAAACCATGTTTGTTCCAATCTAATTTAAAGTCATCCATTGATCGTTTATAATGAACGATAAATCTTGATTTACCTTTATCATTTTTATCGTGTGACATTACAGCTAAAAATTCTGGATTAAATCCTTCTGACACAGTTACAGGCATTTTATTTTTAGGCGTGAAATTATCTTTCGCCCATAAGTTTCCGTTTCGAGTTAATGAAAAGATTTCACTTTTCACTCTATCATCACTGTCATTAGTTAGTTGTCTCGTATGATCATGTCCCATATTATTGATAGAATGTGCTTCTACTTTCCAAGCTACACCTTTATTTGTTGTAGGTTGATCAATAAGTGTGCGGTAAGATGGTTGTTGATAACTAATTGTCTCTGAATAATTTTTCTCTTTTGTAATATTTCCAGTTAAACCGCCACGATTAATTGAAAAATCTCCACCTGTTTTATAGCCATACGTATATTTAACTTCTCTTGATTCATCTTGATTTTTAGGCGCAAAATCAGTCACATTTGTACTGTTGTTGTTATCATCAACGTTTTGAATCGAGACTGAATAAGAACCAGGCCATCTTAATGTACTATTCCAATAACCATTTGGATTTAAAATTTTCAATCCACTGCCAATTGTACCTTTCGCCTTAATAAATACTGTCTCTTTATCATAATTTGGCTCAGTTAAAAAATTAAATTGTAAGCTTTGTGAGATTTTTTTCTCTGTATCACTCGTTGTAGCCGTACGTGTATACATCTTCGTATCACCATCAAGGTTCTTCTCGGAAACTGTAGTAATTTTAGATTTAATTTCTGCATAAGAAGATGCTGGGAACACAGTTAAAGCTGTTGATAGCGCCAAACTGCAGATTGTAATATTTTTACATACTTGTTTAATCATTTGTCATCCGTCCCTTCTACTTTATCCTTCTTTATATGGTTTATTTTGATCAGAGTATTTTTCAACGACTTTAACTGTTTTATTTTTCCAATCTACTTCATAAACTACAATAAATCTTTGACCATCTTTATTTTGTTCTAAAATTGGTTGTCCATAATGTATACCAGGTTTGTTTTTCAAAATATCTTGATTACGTGTATATGTAACTTCGAATCGTGTTTTGTCATTTGTTTTTTCATTAGAAATATAAGTTAAGAATTCTGGGTTAAATCCGCTTCTTACAAGCGCAGGATATCTATATTTTGACGCAAAACTTAATTCAGGATTTTCTACAGTAGATAATCTAGTATTTCTATAGAATAAGAATTCATCATTTCTGTTCTTAATTTCATTCCCGTATTTTAAATCGTTGGCAACAACAGACCAATGTACGTGTCTATTATTATTTTTACCGCTCGCAATTGTGTCGTAATTTTGTTGGTTATAACTGATAGATTTAGAATAGCTATTAGATGATGTTCGTCCAATACCTTTTGTTGAATCGAATTTACCACCTAAGCTATAAGAAAATGTACTATCTACTTTCGCAGTGGAAATTTTATTTTTTGGCAGTTGATCTAAAATTTCAGTTTTAGGGTTTCTTTGTACTTGAAAATCAACGTGATATTCACTCGGGTATTTTAACCATGATGCGTTTGTTTCATTTCGATGAGATTCAAACTTTAAATTTGAATGAATTGACCCTTGTTTTTTGACAAGTAAGACATTCTTGTCATATGTTGGATCATCGATAAAGTCGAATTGTAAATTTTGTAAAATATTTGTCTCTTTATCGTATTCAGATACAGTACGCTTTGTAACTTTACCGTTTTTACCAATGTCATCAGGTCCTGGTGTATTTTTATCTTTATCATTCACATTACGCTTTTCTTTTTGTTGAGCCTTATCAACATGTTCTTTCTTAGTTTGGTCTTGTGAGTCTTTATTCGCTGAATTCGCTTCTGTATTTGCTGCTGATAACAATAAAAGTGCACATGATAATGATGACGCAATGAATACGCGCTTTTTATTTTTCATTGTTATAACCTTCTTTCTTATATTTAATATTGTTGATAGGTATCGACATGTGAATAATATCACAAAAACTAAGAATATATATTTAACTATTTATTAAATGATTTTGTTTATATTATTAAATACTTTTTTCGATATAAAATTAATGTGTGTACAAAGTGATTAAATTAGTAAATCCCTTTATTTCGTAGTTAATCACCACGGATCTATATGTTATACATGCTTTAAATAAATATT